>Ga0209400_1000903_pt1 | contig 25334 bp, 21 predicted proteins | sample M_130807_EF_Meta_FD_187313 | JGI IMG/M metagenome (GOLD analysis project Ga0209400, IMG submission 187313) | Freshwater microbial communities from Lake Montjoie, Canada to study carbon cycling - M_130807_EF_MetaG (SPAdes) (version 2) | ecosystem: Environmental > Aquatic > Freshwater > Lake... | reverse complement strand
ACACCCAAAAACACAAAAAAAAACGCCGCAATGCAATTGCGGCGTTTTTTGTAATCGAATACTACCTTAAAACTTCACTTTCCCTGCTTCAAAATCAGCAATGAAACCTTTCAGTTGTTCAACCCCAATGCGTTTGGCAATGATGGTTTTATTGGCATCTAGCAAGAACAAAACTGGTGTTGAATAGATATCATACAAACGTCTGAAATTGGTTTCGTTGTTGGGATCATAAATGTTTAACCATTTCAATTTCTTTTCTCTTAAGTATTTTAACCAATCTTTTGAATCAGGTGTCAAGCTCACACCAAATACATCAAAATACTGCTCTTTTTTACCCTTGTTCATTTCGTCGTAGAGTGTAACTAATTTAGGCATTTCTTCTTTGCACTTGCCACAATTGGCATCCCAGAAAATGAGCAAGGTGTATTTACTTTTAAGGTTGTACAAACTATGGTACACATTGTTGGTATCAAGCATGGTCAAATTAGGCGCTTTGTTGCCAATTAAATTGTTTCTCAATTGGTCGGCACGGTCTTTCATTTTAAACAACAAAGTTTCGTCTAACCAAAATGCTTTTCCTTTTTTGTAGTAATTGTCAACCATGTACACAAAAACTTTGTCCATGCCCATGTAGGTTGAAGTTTCATAATGGTTGGTAATCCAATATAAACAATATTTGAAGTTTTCTTTACCTGCCTCTGCCATTTGTAGCAATACATCTGCTGAACGACAAATGCTATCAGGCAATTGAGGGGTTAACTTGGTCATGTAGTTTTCAATTTTTTGATGGAAAACGGGCGTTCTTACAATACGTTCATCAGCCCAGTCAAAATTGTCAAAGAAATGCGTTTTGTAATAATTGTATTGGAAATTTGAATCAAGGATATTGCCATTCTCATCTTTAGGTGCTGGTGGCACATTCACATCATTCATGATTCTGAAAATCTTTGCCAATAAACTGCTAGGATGGTTTTTTATCAAGGTATCTCTAAAAGCATCTAAGGATTCAGTGATTTTTTTGTAGCTCTCGTTGAGTTCATTGATTTTGGCACTGTCTTTTTGCTCTTGTGCGGTTTTCATCATAGACTCTAATTTCATGGCATCCCTGCCCATTTTAGAGGTAAAACGGGTATAGTTGAAGAAGATCTCATTTTCTACTGAACCCTTCACTTTCATGTGGTTGACCATATCAGATGTATCAGTTTCAAGACTGAAAACTTGTTCGGTTACAACAAAATCAAACAACAAGGTTTTGTCTGCTGTGGCAAGCATATAAACGCCGCCTTCTAATGGACCTTTTCCTTTGAATTCAATTTTACCCCCTTTGTCTGAAAATGCAGAATCTCTGAGGTATTGTTTGTCTCCAAAATAATAGCCCAAATAATACTTTTGACCGGGCTTACAATTCAGTTGAATAGAAATTTGGAAGCTTTTTTCTTTAGGAGTTTCTTTTGCGAAAGAAGTGAATGTGGCTGTTAATAGTGTAAGAATTGCAATAAGTTTATTCATAGATAAAATGCGCATTTGGGTGTAAAAATACATTTTTTTTGGCTTGAAAAAGCTTCGATTTCACTTTAAACAAAATTTTAAGAGCTGAAGCCTCCCTTTTTACTTGAATTTTCACTTGGGTTTCAATCTCTAAGAAATCCTCTTTATCTTAGTTGCCTAATTGATTGGAAGCAAATATGGACAAAAGAACTTTCTTATTACAGATGCGTGAAAAATCGCTTGAAGGCGGTGGACAAGACAGAATTCAGTCTCAACATAAAAAAGGCAAATTAACAGCAAGAGAAAGGCTTCATTTTTTATTGGATGAAGGCAGTTTCCAAGAGATTGGGGCTTTTGTACAACACCGTTCCAAAGATTTTGGAATGGAAAATCAATTGATTCCAGGCGATGGTGTAGTTACAGGATATGGGAACATCAACGGTCGTTTGGTATATGTTTTTTCGCAAGATTTTACAGTATTTGGTGGTTCACTATCAGAAACACATGCCGAGAAAATTTGTAAAATCATGGATTTGGCCATGAAAAATGGTGCACCTGTGATTGGATTGAACGACAGTGGTGGGGCAAGGATTCAAGAAGGCGTAGTTTCTTTGGGTGGATATGCCGATATTTTTTATAGAAATACAAGGGCCTCTGGGGTGATTCCTCAATTGTCTATGATCATGGGTCCTTGTGCTGGAGGAGCGGTTTACAGCCCTGCCATCACCGATTTTATTTTGATGGTAGAACATAGCAGTTACATGTTTGTAACGGGGCCAAACGTTGTAAAAACAGTAACCCATGAAGAAGTAAGTTCAGAAGATTTGGGTGGTGCGTCAGTGCATTCTTCAAAAAGTGGGGTTGCTCATTTTACGGCTGGTAACGAGGTTGAAAGCATCAAACAAATGAGAACCTTGTTGAGCTTTATTCCTCAAAACTGTGAAGAGCAAGCGCCTTCAGTCCCTTATGAAGCAGCTGATGAAGAGCGTCCTAAATTGGCAAATATTGTTCCTGAAAATGCCAATCAACCTTATGATATCAGAGAAGTAATTGAGCAAATAGCCGACGAAGATTCTTTCTTTGAAGTGCATAAAAACTATGCAGAAAATATTGTGGTTGGATTTGCTCGTTTGGCTGGTAAAAGTATTGGTATCGTTGCCAATCAACCTGCATTTTTGGCGGGGGTATTAGACATCAATGCGTCTAAAAAAGCTGGGCGTTTTGTGCGTTTTTGTGATGCCTTCAACGTGCCATTATTGGTATTTGAAGATGTGCCAGGCTTCCTACCAGGTACAGACCAAGAATGGAATGGGATTATTACCAATGGTGCCAAATTATTATATGCATTTTGTGAAGCAACTGTTCCAAGAATTACGGTCATTACGCGTAAAGCATACGGTGGTGCTTATGATGTAATGAACAGCAAACATATTGGTGCAGACATGAATTTTGCATGGCCAAGTGCTGAAATTGCAGTGATGGGCGCTAAAGGTGCGGCAGAAATTATTTTCAAAAAAGAAATTGATGCAGCTGCTGATAAAGAAGCGGCCTTAAAAGCCAAAGAAGCTGAATATGCCAATTTATTTGCCAATCCCTACCGAGCAGCTGAAAGAGGTTTTATAGATGAAGTAATATTACCTGAAGAAACCCGTTATAAATTAATCAAAGCCTTTAAAATGCTTGAAAACAAAGTAGACCAATTGCCAAGAAAAAAACATGGCAATATTCCTCTATAAAAACGGTTTTAAAAAAAAATAAACATGAAACATTTGATGCCTAGTTCTAAAATTCAACTCGTTTTTTTACTCGTGTTGATGCCTTTTGTATTCATCAATGCAAAAGAGGCAATGCCTTTAGCTGCGCCAATTCAGAAGGTACAAGTATTCAGAACGCAAGCGCTTGTTCACCGAACCTTGCAAGTAGAATTAGAAGAAGGAGTCCACAAATTGACCATTGAAAAAGTGTCGCCGTATATTGTCAATAAGCATGTAGAGGCAAGTATGGAGTCGGGCAAAATATTGGCTGTTCAGACCCTGAACAATTACTTGAATGAAACGGGAAAACCCATTCAAATACAGCAATTGGAAGATTCAATCGAACTCACGCAAACGGCATTGAATGAATTAAATGCAGATCTTGAATCTATTCAAACCCAAAAAGAAGTATTGCTTAGTAACAAAGTAATTGCGGGTGCGCAGTCGGGTTTAAAAGCCGATGAATTAGAAGATGTGTTGTTGGTGTTTCAAAAAAAGATGGCCGAGTTCAAGCTTGAAATTTCTAAAATCAACCTAAGTAAAAAGCGCTTGGCTTTGTTATTGGATAAATTGAATTTGCAATTGAGTGCTTTGCAAGAGGGTACTGTTGCCTTGCACAACGAAATCGTGATTACAGTTCAAGTAAATGGTCCATTGGCTGTTAGACAAATAGAGTTACAATATTTAGTTGACCATGTTAGTTGGAAACCTGTTTATGATCTCTCAATTGCTGATTCAAAAACACCTGCGCAATTTGTATTGAATGCAATGCTTACTCAAGCTACCGGAGAAAATTGGGAAGGCGTGAAAATGGAACTATCAACCAATGACCCTGTTGTGGGCTTAGAGAAGCCTGAATTAAATACTTTGTATGCGTCGTTTTTTAATCCTATTCCACAACCTAAATTAAGCATGGCTTACCGTGCTGATGCACAGCCTGCAGCAATGGCAAAAGACGAAGTCAATTCCAATGAAGTTCAACTGGTTCAAAATGAAATTGCATTGAGTTTTACAATCAACAATTTGCAAAATATTTATTCAGATAACAAAGCATACACAGTTCAATTGAAGCAATTTCAATTGCCCGTTCAATTGAGTTATGCAGTGGTGCCAAAATTAAGTGAAGCGGTTTATGTAATGGCCAAAATGCCTATGGATGAATTGCTCTCACAATTGAATGCAGAGGCAAAAATATATTACCAAAATTTATATTCAGGTACCGTATTTATTCAAAACACACCCAATGATACTTTGGCATTCACGCTAGGAAAAGACCAAAGACTAACTTGCAAACGAACCAAGGTCAAAGAGTTCAGTTCTAAATCATTTTTTGGGGGTACCAAAACAGAAGCAAGCAAATATGAATTGCTCATTCACAATGGTGCTGCACAAGCTATTCATTTAAAAATCGAAGACCAAATTCCTGTAAGTACCGATAAAGAGATTGTGGTGAGTTTAAAAGAGGCAAATGGCGCTCAATTCAATGCTGAACAAGGCAAATTGATTTGGGATATAGCATTAAAAGCCAACGAAACTATGCGTTTGAATTTTTCGTATGATGTGAGCTATCCTAGCAACAAACAATTGAATCCATTTTAAGAACGAGCATGAAGTCTTTTATTGCCAAAGTTTTTGCCAAGTGGATATTGCGTCAATTAAAAAATGAGCAGAAAAATGCCCTAGAAATTCAAGTGCAATTGATGCATTCGCTATTACAACAAGCTGCACAAACTAAATTTGGCAAAGACCATCAGTTTTTAGGAATCAAAGACTACGAAGCCTTTAAGCATAATATTCCTGTTCAAGATTACGAAGGACTCAAGCCCTATATAGATGAAGCGGTAGCTGGGGCCTCAGATATTGTATGGCCTGGGAGGCCTTTGTATTGGGCAAAAACATCGGGTACAACTTCGGGTGTAAAGTATATTCCAATTTCTAAACAATCTATCAAATACCATATCAATTCGGCGCGCAATGCACTGCTTTGCTATATTGCAGAAACGGGCAATGCGAACTTCATCAATGGGAAATTGATTTTTTTATCGGGTAGCCCTGAAATGGAGAAAAAAAAGGGCGTTTTTACTGGCCGTTTGAGTGGTATTGTCAATCACCATGTTCCAGGTTACCTTAGAACCAATCAGCTGCCTAGTTATGCAACAAATTGTATAGAAGATTGGGAGCAAAAAGTAGCTGCCATTGTAGATGAAACCATTCATCAGCCCATGAGTTTGATCAGTGGAATACCACCCTGGGTGCAAATGTATTTTGATTTGTTGATGGCCAAAACAGGTAAAAATATTTCAGAAATATTTCCTCAGTTTTCGGTGTTTGTCTATGGCGGGGTGAATTTTGAACCTTATCGTCAAAAAATAGAAAAATCGATTGGTAAAAAAATTGACAGCATTGAAACCTATCCTGCATCAGAAGGCTTTATTGCTTTTCAAGACTCTCAAGCCGACAAAGCATTATTGTTACAGGTAAATAATGGTATTTTTTATGAGTTCATTCCTGTGGATGAATTTTACAATGAAAATCCTACACGCGTTTCTTTGGCAGGTGTTGAATTGAACAAAAATTATGTCTTGATTTTAAATACCAATGCCGGATTGTTTGGCTATAATATTGGTGATACCCTCAAGTTTGTATCCATTCAACCGTATAAGATTTTAGTAACGGGTAGGTTGAAACATTTTATTTCAGCCTTTGGTGAACATGTGATAGGAGAAGAGGTTGAACATGCCATTTTAAAAGTTGCCGAGAAATACCAAATAGAAATTATAGAATTTACGGTAGCTCCGCAAGTGAACCCAGCACAGGGTTTGCCTTACCATGAATGGTTTGTTGAATTTGCCGAAGAAACGAATTTACCTGCTTATTTTGCCGAAGAAGTAGATGCTTTGCTTTGTCTAAAAAATACCTATTACAATGACCTAATTCAAGGAGGAATTCTTAAAACATTACACCTGAATCAAATAAAAAAAGGCGCCTTTATTTCTTATATGAAAACGCAAGGCAAATTAGGCGGACAAAACAAAGTACCTAGATTAAGTAACAACAGAGCCATTGCCGATCAAATGATTGCAATGGATCTCATTAAATAGCATTCATTGATATGCAAGAAAATAATAAAAAAATTGCCATTTTAGGAAGCACAGGCTCTATTGGAACACAAGCTTTAGAGATAGTTAGAGAGAATGCTGATGACTTTTCAGTTGAAGTATTAACTGCCAATACCAATGCCGAAAAACTCATTCAGCAAGCCATTGAATTTAAACCCAACCATGTGGTCATTGCAGATGAATCAAAATACCTGCAAGTAAAAGAGGCATTGTTCAATGAAGATGTAAAAGTGTTTGCCGGAGAAAAAGCCATTGCCGATTTAATGGGCATTACTTCTGCTGATACAGTCTTGACGGCCATGGTTGGTTACAGTGGTTTATTGCCAACTATTGCTGCCATTAAAAATAAAAAGAGAATCGCTTTGGCCAACAAAGAAACTTTGGTTGTTGCAGGCGAATTGGTTACCGCATTGTGCAATGAATACAGGGTAGAAATGTTGCCAGTTGACAGCGAACATTCTGCAATTTTTCAATGCATGACTGGCGAAAAAATGGATGCCATTGAGCGCATTATTTTAACAGCATCAGGTGGGCCATTCAGGGGAAAAAAAGCAGATGAACTCACCCATATAACCAAAGCACAAGCCTTGAAGCACCCCAATTGGAGCATGGGTGTAAAAATTACAATTGATTCGGCAACATTGATGAACAAAGGCTTTGAAGTGATTGAAGCCAAATGGTTATTTGGATTAGCGCAAAGCCAAATAGATGTAGTGGTGCATCCTCAAAGTATCATTCATTCTATGGTTGAATTCAATGATGGAAGCATCAAAGCGCAAATGGGTTTACCCGATATGAAATTGCCAATTCAATATGCTTTTTATTATCCAGAACGCAAACAAAACAATTGGCCTAGAACTTCTTTTGCAGATTTAAAACAATTGACTTTTGAAGCGCCAGATAAAACAACTTTCAGGAACCTCGATTTGGCTTATCAGGTTATGGAAAAAGGAGGCAATGCTGCTTGTATTTTGAATGCAGCGAATGAAATAGCTGTACAAGCTTTTTTAGAAGATAAAATTAGTTTCTTGGGTATAGCTGACTTAAATGAAGCCTGTTTAAACAAAGCTAGTTTTGTGCAAAAACCAAGTATTGACGATTATGTTCAATCTGATTTAGAAGTGAGGAATTTGGCAAAATCAATGTTGTAATTTGTTTGATTTTTGGACCATTTTAAAGCCGTCTTTAGGGCTGTTCCCCATCATCTGAACTTCGTAGCCTAAATTATCGTATAAAAAATCGTGGTGGCTTTTGCTCACGCAGGGCAAGGCACAGTTCCAACTCAGTTTGGCGTTTTTGTAATAATAAAAAATACCGCCATTGATTCTGAAAAAAGACATGGGGCCATATTCAAATTGGTGAAAAGGTTCAATTAAATAATTTGTATTGAATCCACTTGATTGGGTGATATCTTGGTTTCTTGAGGATTTATTAAATAAATGAAAAGGGAAGAAGCTAAAAATCCATAAAACAATAACAAGTGCTATTAATCCTATTTTTTGAAATTTGAATTTTGAGTCTTCATGTTTGACAGTCTGAATGAACAAATAAAGCCACAAATAAAACAAGCTCAGTGCAGTGGGTAATAAAAGTCGGTACTGGCTCAAGCTTAACCATTCCCAATATTGTGCCAATAGCAAAGCAATGATCAAAACTAAAATTGCTTTGTTCTTTTGCCAGGATTTTTTACAAAAAACAAGCAAACAAATAAAGGCGATTAGCCAATTGGCAAACAAGATTTTATTCATGAGCCCTTTGTAGCCTGCTCTGCTGAGCCAAGTCTCAAACCTACTGCTTTTAATTTGTTGGCTGTTGCTGTCCCAGTTTTTAATTTTTTGCGAATCTGAAATCCCCCAACTAATTACCCCTTGCCTGTAAACTTTGTTCCAATTTTCAGGCACTTTCCACTCCACATCAAATACATTGGGTTGGGCATTTGGGTATATTGGATATCCACTTAATACGGTGTTTTTATACACAAATGACCCCGCCATTAAAACGCCCAAAATGCCAAGTAATACTATGTTTTTATACACTTTTTTATTGAGGTAAAGTAAATAGAAAAAGAAAAGCAAGCCAAACAAGGCTGGTGGTTTGATCAAGAAAATGGCCAGCGCAATTACGCCAAACAACAAACTCTCGTTATTCTGAATTCGTTTTACAAAGCAATAAATCAATACCCCTGAAAATAACAAAACAGGTAAATCAGCAGCAGGGGCTGTTAGGTAAAAAAAGCCAAGTACTATTTGAATTGACATCCACAAAAAAACAGTCCATTTACCCGTAATATAAAACTCATTCAATGCCCATGCAGTAAACAACATCATCAAAAATCCATTGATTTGATGACAAGAACCCAATCCCATTTGGTTTAAATCAAAAAGCGCAGTCAAGGCATGCCAATTAGAGTATAAACCTAAAGCAGGATACAAATTTGCCAGGCCTTTCACCAATCCATATTGTTCCATCCATTGAATGGTTTGCTGGTAATACGCGCCATTGTCATGTATTTTACTTGCTTGTGCTGATTGGTATAAAATAGCAATGCTTATGAGTCCAAAACTGATTGATTGAAAAGGGGTCCAGGTTTTAAAAATACGTTTGATTAAGATGAATTGAATGTACAGCTGTGCTTTAAATAAATAGAAAAGCAAGCTGCTTGAAATCCAAAATAAAATTTGTGTAGCTAAATGAATTGGGCCTCCAAAAACCAAAAACATTGACACAATACTTAAGAAGGCAATTCCAATGATACAAAGAAGGAGTGGGTTGATTGTTTTCTCAGGCTTTGTAAAATAGAGTAAAGGCTGAACCCATATCAAACTCAGTGTTCCAATGAATAAATAAAATGGAATCAGTGCAATCATGGTTTTAATTTTTGTTGCTTGTCAAAATACAATTTTGCCAGCAATCCTATGCCAATCATGGGACTAAAAATCAAGCCATTGATAACCTTATGGAATGCAATTTTATACAAGGGTATTTCTTTGAAAAAAGTAAGAAAATAGCTGATTTCAAGGAGTAGTAAACTTGCTATTGAAATGTATAAAATCTTTTTATTGATAGACAGTTTCAGATTGTTGTCACCTTGAATACATAACCAAATCACCAAAATATGAATGAATAAACGGAAATTCTTATTCAATACCACCGCAATTTTGTTGGAGCAACTAGGGTCGAATTCATAAAAGTTACAAAACCTAAAGTCTAACAGATTGAATGATTGCAACATAAAATTAAGTACAATCAATGCAAGAATCAAAAAGTATTTATTTGGCATTTTGTTTTGAAATTCCAGACTGTAATTTAGTCCAAAAAAGCATCAGTCCAAATGCGAAAGCATATAAAATGGCAGGGAATGCATAAGTATGGAAAAAATCGAAAGAAGCAGCATGATGGATTCTAATAAAAATCAAGGCCAATAACCTCAAAATATTACCAGTTTCTAAGAACAAAAAACTCATTGGGACAAACCAAAAATAGTGACTTTTCTTACCCCCAAAAGCAATGACAAAGGCAAGCAGTGTAAACCAAACAGCCAAACCATTGCATCCTTCCATGATATTGATAATGGGCGCCTCGTGAAATAAAATTTGAATTCCAGGTTTCAAAGGATTGGTTTCGAAATTCAAATTGTACAAATTGGCTGTAACAATAGCAATGTATTTGGTAAATGGATCGATTTCGTTTGCCTTTGCAAACAATAAAACTTGATAGCCAAGGTTTAAAACCAAGAAACTAACCAGAAAATACAATACGAATTTCACTGAATTGGACATGCTGTTAATTAAAATGAGAAATCTTACAATTTTAGTGTAAAAAAAACCAAGTTCAACAGATTAGTGCCAATTGAAATTGCAAATAAGTGCTTAAATATTTAAATTTACAGCCATATTGAATTCAAATTGAAGAAGTGCTGGGCCATTAAATTAAACTTGGTTTATTTTAGCATCTGATACCCTTTAATTTGTATTTTAATTAAATTTTAAGTAATTTGAGGACTTGAGAAAAAATACAAGATGGATTTAAAAGGAAAAAAAGTTTTACTAACTGGTGCTGACGGTTTTATAGGTAGCCATTTGGCTGAAGAATTGCTGAATGAAGGTTGTCATTTAAGGGCTTTTGTTTATTATAATTCTTTCAATACTTGGGGTTGGTTAGATACACTTTCCAAAGAACAATTAGACAGGATTGAAATTTTTGCTGGAGATATTCGCGATCCAAATGGGGTAAGAACTGCCATGAAAGACATTGATATCGTCTTTCACTTGGCCGCTTTAATCGCCATTCCATACAGTTATCATTCTCCAGATTCTTATATTGATACCAATATCAAAGGAACTTTGAACATTGTTCAAGCAGCCAAAGATTTGAATGTATCAAGGGTTTTGGTAACTTCTACATCAGAAGTTTATGGTACTGCACAATTTGTACCCATTACCGAATTGCATCCTAAGCAACCACAGTCGCCTTATTCTGCATCCAAAATTGGTGCAGACTGTATTGCTGATTCTTTTTACAGAAGTTTCAATTCCCCTATTACGATTGTAAGACCATTCAATACTTATGGTCCAAGGCAATCTGCCAGGGCAGTAATTCCAACAATCATCACGCAATTGTTAGCTGGAATCACAGCAATTAAATTGGGAGATTTAACCCCAACTCGTGACTTGTTATTTGTTAAAGATACCGTAAAAGGCTTTGTTGCTATTGCCAAACAACCTGAATTGATTGGGCATGAAGTAAACATTGCAACTCAGTCAGAAATTTCTATTCGGGACTTAGCCAATGAATTGATTCAACAAATCAATCCAAATGCTAAAATTATAGAAGATGAACAAAGATTAAGGCCAGCCAAAAGTGAAGTGTTTAGGCTTTTTGGTTCAAATGAAAAATTAAAACAATACACCAATTGGCAGGCTGAATATACAATTCAATCTGGCTTGGCAGAAACCATCAAATGGTTCAGTGAGCCTACCCATTTAGCACAGTATAAACCCCTCATTTACAATGTATAGTGAAATTGTAAATTTTGTTAGAAACTATTACAATGAACCTGAGGCATTTATTCCATTGCATGAGCCAAGGTTTATTGGCAATGATAGAAAGTATGTCTTAGATGCCATAGATTCAACCTTTGTTTCTTCAGTTGGTAAATATGTAGACCAATTTGAAGATATGGTCAAAGATTATACAGGCTCAAAATATGCAGTTGCCACAGTAAACGGTACTGCCGCTTTGCACATGAGTTTGATTTTAGCAGGGGTCAAAGCCAATGAATTGGTTATTACGCAAGCTTTGTCATTCATAGCAACTTGTAATGCCATCAGTTATATTGGTGCTGAACCTGTTTTTGTAGATATAGATTCCCGAAATTTAGGTTTGAGTGTGGCTGCTCTACAAGATTTTCTAAGTACCGAATGTGAAGTAAAAACAGGAAATTGTTTTCATAAAAAAACTGGAAAAAGAATTGCTGCTGTAGTTCCTATGCATACTTTTGGACACCCCGTTGAAATTGATAAAATGGTGGAACTTTGCAACCAATACCATTTGCCATTGGTAGAAGACAGTGCCGAATCGATGGGGTCATTTTACAAAGGAAAGCATACTGGAACATTTGGACATTTTGGGGCATTTAGTTTCAATGGCAACAAAACCATTACTTGTGGTGGTGGTGGTGTTATTGTTACCAATCAGGAGAAGGATGCAAAAATGGCAAAGCATCTAACTACTCAAGCTAAAATTCCACATCGCTGGAACTTTGAACACGACCATATTGGCTACAATTACCGAATGCCAAATTTGAATGCAGCTTTGGCTTGTGCTCAAATAGAATTATTGGATGCGTTTTTAGAAAGTAAAAGAAAATTGGCTGTTCAATATGCCATATTTTTCAAAGAACTTTCGGTGAATTTTGTTGAAGAACCCATCTATGCCAAATCAAATTATTGGCTAAATGCAGTTTTGTTTGAAGACAAAAATAAAAGAGATGAGTTTTTGGCCTATTCCAATGAAAACAAAGTAATGACCAGGCCAGCTTGGCAATTGATGCATAAATTACAAATGTTCAATCATTGTATTTGTGGTCCATTAGCAGTGTCTGAAAAAATAGCGGAAACTTTGGTGAATTTACCCAGCAGCGTATTGGTTAAAGATGTTTCAATTCAATAAATTTCCATGCAGCATACTCAAAAAATAAAACAAATCAGTATTCATTCATCAGCGAGTATCATTGATGCACTGAAGCAAATGGATGCCATTGAAAAAAAATTATTATTGGTGGTATCTGATAACCAATTTGTTTCATTGTTGAGTATTGGAGATATTCAAAGGGCCATTATTGCGGGTAAAGAACTTACTACTGCAGTTTCAGAGATTTTAAGAAAAGATATTTTAGTGGCAAATATCAACCAATCAAAAGAAGAGATTCATCAACTGATTCAATTGCATAGAATGGAGTTTATGCCCGTTTTGGCAAGCAACAATCAAATACATGAAATTATTTTTTGGGAAGATGTTTTTCAAGAAGCACCTCAACTCGAAGTTCAATCTGATTTTACTTGTCCTATGGTCATTATGGCAGGTGGGCAAGGAAGTCGTTTAAAACCGATTACCAATATCATTCCAAAACCTTTGATACCACTGGGGGAAAAGCCCATCATGGAATGGATTATTGAGTCATTTCACAAATTGGGTAGCAGAAAGTTTTTTGCTTCTGTCAACTACAAAAAAGAAATGATCAAGCAGTATTTCGATGATTTGAATTATGATGTTGAGTATTTTGTCGAGGAAAAACCACTTGGAACTGCTGGAAGCTTGCATTTACTTTTAGGCAAATTGAACGAAACCTTTTTTGTTTCAAACTGCGATATTTTAATCAAGGATGATTACCAAGCCATGCTTGATTTTCACCGACAAAATAAGAATGATTTAACAGCTGTGGCTGTAGTTAAAAATTATGAAATTCCTTATGGTACCCTAGAAACTACCACAGATGGAATTTTAACTGATATGCGTGAAAAACCCAGTTTCCATTTTTTGGTAAATGCGGGTATGTATATTTTAGAGCCACATGTTTTAAATGATATCCCCAAAAACGAATTCTTCCATATTACAGAACTCATGCTCAAATTGAAAAATGAAAACAAAAGGGTAGGCGTTTACCCTGTGAGTGAGGGTTCATGGTTTGATATTGGTGAATGGGATAAGTACAACGACTCAATGCGCCGATTGGGTTTAAGCAATATGAATGTATCATGATACCAGTAACAAAACCTTTCTTACCACCAATAGAAAAATACCAAGAAAAAGTGGAAGGCATTTGGCAAAGAGCTTGGTTAACTAACAATGGCCCTTTGGTGAATGACTTAGAATTGTCATTGAAAAAGTATTTACACTTAAATCATTTGTTGTATACAAACAATGGTACCATTGCCATTCAGATTGCAATAAAAGCTTTAGACCTTTCAGGCGAAATTATTACCACCCCTTTTTCTTATGTTGCAACAACCAGCAGCATAGTTTGGGAAGGATGTAAACCAGTTTTTGTAGACATTGACCCTGAAAGTTTAAATATTGACCCGGCTAAAATTGAAGCGGCAATTACCCCTCAAACCAGCGCTATATTGGCAACCCATGTGTATGGCAATCCATGTGATGTAATTGAGATTGAAAAAATTGCAAAAAAGCATGGACTCAAAGTGATTTATGATGCTGCTCATGCTTTTGGAACACAGGTGAATGGTAAATCTATTTTTGAATATGGAGATATTGCTACCACCTCTTTTCATGCCACCAAATTGTTTCATACCATCGAAGGAGGTGCTGTATTTGCTACAAATCCTGAGTTAATTTCAAGAATGGCTTTTCATCGAAATTTTGGTCATGATGGACCAGAGAAATTTGCGATGGTAGGCATCAATGGTAAGAACTCTGAATTCCATGCTGCCATGGGTTTGGTAAACTTAGAATACATAGATGAAATTCTTGCCCACAGGAAAAAATTGAGTTTATTGTACGATAGTTTGTTGTTTCCACAATTGAATGCTTTCCGCCCAAAAATTTACGACAATACCTTGTACAATTATTCGTATTACCCAATTGTTTTTAACAATGAAGCGCAGTTTCAAAAAACACTTTCAGAGTTAAACATTGCCAATGTTTTTCCAAGGAGGTATTTCTTTCCATCTTTAGATAAAATTCCTTACGTAGAAGAAAATCCTAACTTAGTTCATTCTCATTCAATTTCAGAGAGGGTAATGTGTTTGCCTTTATACCATAGTTTAAGTGAAGAAGAAGTTCAATTGGTAGCCAGGCTAATTTTAAGAATTCAGAACTATGGATAATACGAACATTTTATTTACGAGTGTTGGTAGAAGAAATTACATGATTCCTTTTTTTAGGGAATGTTTTACAGGAAAAATTTATGCATCAAATTCTATCAAACAAACATCGGGTATGTTTGAAGCCGATGAAGCATTTGTTTCTCCTCCCATAAAAAGTGAAGCTTATATTCCATTTTTACTTGATTTATGCCAGAAAAAACAAATCAAATTGATCGTTCCATTGTTTGATATGGATTTGAGTGTGCTGGCAAAAGACATTGAATTATTCAATCAAATAGGCACCAAAGTAATTGTGTCGGAAACAGAAACCATTGAAAAATGCTTCGATAAATTAGCCTATTCTAGTTTTACAAATCTACCAGGTTTCAAAACCCCCAAAACCTATACAAGTTTAGCCACTGCCATTGAATCAATTCAAAACAGAGAATTACAATTTCCATTGATAATCAAACCTCGTTGGGGAACAGGTTCAATTGCAACTCATATTGTAGATAATTTAGAAAATCTAAAATCAAGTTTTCAATTTCTAGAAGCACAATTGGGAGAATCTTATTTACAAGATCCAGTTCCGTCTAACCAGAAAAATCAAATGTTGATTCAAGAAATGGTAAAAGGACAAGAGTTTGGGGTTGATATTGTCAATGATTTCAAGGGGAATTTTTATACAACAGTAGTCAAGAAAAAATTGGCCATGCGTGCAGGTGAAACAGATATGGCTGAGGTGATGGAACATACAGACTTACAAAATGTAGCGGCTGAAATTGCCAATTATTTCAAGCATGTCGGAATATTAGATGCTGACTTTATAATTGATGAAAATAACACGGTATATCTAATTGATTTGAATCCAAGATTTGGTGGCGGTTATCCGTTTTCTCATGCTGCAGGATTGAATGTGCCACTTTTATACAAACAATGGCTTTCAGAAGAATTTGTTTCAGCAAATCAATTTAAAATAGAATACGGAGCAGTCATTGCAAAAGGTATTTCGTTACATAAACAAAAATGAACAGGCCCAAATTGGTATTTCTGAGTAACATGGCTGCGCCATACCAAGTGAAGTTTTGTGATGCGCTTCAAAAGTATTACGAAGCCAAGTTTTGGTTTTATGTGCACTTAGAAAAAGACAGGCCTGAATTTTGGAAAATCCCCTTGGGGGCAAATTGCGAGATTTTAGCATCTTCAAAGAATTTGCCTTTTTTCGGTTATTTTAATTTGAGCGTATTTAAAAAGTTGAACGCCTACAATCCAGATATCATCATCATGGGGGGCTTTTTTATTCCAATGCATGTATTGGTTTTGTTATGGGCAAAGCTGAATAAAAAGAAAGTCATTTTTTACACAGAAACTCTGGAGTTAAATCGGTTCTTGATCAATCCATTTTTGTTCAAAATTAAAAGGGCTTTGAGGCAGTTGACTTTGTATTTGTTCAGGCCTACAGATAGGCTGTTTGCTATGGGTTCAAATGTGGTTGATCAGTTTGTGAACATCTATCATTTTCCCCCTGAAAAAGTAAAATTGACCCGGTATCCTCAAGACATAGATAGCCATTTGAATCATGAGCCAAGAAATAAAACAAAAGGAGATAATTTAGTGGTTTTATTTCCAGGAAGATTAGAAGAAGCCTATAATCCTTTGTTTGCCATAGAGGTGTTTAAAGCTTTGGTTTCTGATAATCCTAATTTGACAATGAGAATGAATGCTCATGGCGCTTTGAGAAAACAATGTGAAGAATTAATTGCTCAATATGACTTGCAAAATGTAATTCAATTCATTGACGGAATAAAAAATTGGAATGATTTGCATTTCATTTACAAAGCCGCAGATATTGTATTTATACCAGCTAAAAACTCAAACGGCCCCAATACCTTGATTGAAGGAATGGCCTCAGGAATGGGAGTGGTTATCAGCGACCAGATTTTAAATGTAAACGAATATTTGACGCATGAAGAAAATGGTTATATTTTGCCCTTGACAATTGAAAGCATGAAAAAAGGATTGGAGGTATACATCAACAATCCTGCTTTAATTGATTTACATGGTAAAATTAGCAAAGCTAATGTGCAAAAGAGATCGGCGTCAGGTACTGCAGAACTTTACCATCAATTGATTTCAGAAATTTATCATAATTGACCATGACTAAAAAATTATTGATAGTATCAGAAAGTCATTTGGTAAAAACCTTTGTGTTAAGAACCTTGCAGAAAATGCGTGAAGAAGGCATTGAAACAAGAATGGATTGTATGCTTACTTCTTTGAAAAATCCATCAGACTTAGCGCCTTTACAAGATTTTTTTGATAATGTATATCTTCTGCCTTCGGCATCAAAGTGGTACCATAAAATTCCTAAAATTAGGGTACTTATTCAAGTGTTGCGCTTGTTAAAACTTGGCGCTGGACTTCCAAAATATGATTATGTTCATTTTCAATTTATGCATTATTACTATGCATTTTTAGTGATGTTGTTTAGGTTGAAATCGAGGTTTGTTTACTTAACATTTTATGGTAGTGATTTCAATCAAATTGGGTTTGTACGTCATCTCTTCAATAGAATTAGTTGTGCCTTTGCAAATACAATAATTGCCGAAAACCAAGTGTTTTTGTCACAAGTAAAAGCTAAATACGATACCAATAATAAAATTGATTCTTTACAGTTGATTCCTTTGATGCCTGTAATAGAGAACATGTTTGGCATTCACGAAACCCAAAATCGCTCATCTGCAAAGCAATTCTTGGGATTTAAAGAAACTGATATTTTAATCACCTGTGGGTATTGTGGTGATGAAATTATGCAATTTGATTTGATGATTGAAAGCCTTCAAAAATTAAATCAAAATGAAATAAACGGAAGGCAAATTCAATTGATTTTTCCTATGACATATGGAAGGAACTACCAACAGAACCATGCCTATGTTGAAAAAAAAATGCAGAATTTGAATTTGCCGTTTCATATTTACAAACAGTATTTAAGCAATGACGAAGTAAGTGCATTACGATATGCCACTGATATTTTTGTATTGGTATCAAAACGAGATCAAGCCGCATCAGCATTGTACGAACATTTACTTGCTGGTTCTTTAGTTATTACAGGCAATTGGTTGCCTTATGAACATTTAGATGCACTCCATATTTTATACAGAAGAATCTCTCCTGAACAACTTTCTGATCAGCTCAATGAAGTATTGAGTCAATTAGAAATTGAACAAAATAGGGTAAAACAAAACTATGCTACAATTAGAAAAATGATTGCTTGGGATGAGAACAAGCATTTGTGGTTTAATCTTTATACCTGTTAAATATGAGTGGCTTTAGTGGATATTTAATAAAGTCAACAGCAATTGCTGTAAAGTTGAATACCTTTCAGTTTGAACCGGTACAAAATGCGCTTTTTGCATTTCAATCAGAAATAAATTTTCCGAATTTTAAATTGGCATGGTACAGCAATTCGAAATTTAAAAATGACAAGGGCCTGGTTAAAAATCATGAGGCTGCATTTGGTTTTGACGGTATTAATTTAAATGAAGATACCTCAAATAGAAATTGGCTGAATGTAAAAATGCTTGACAACTTAGATGCAGATTCGCTTCAAAAATTAATCAGGAATACCAAAGGTAGTTTTCAGGCATTTTATTACAATGAGCATGCGCAACAATTAATTTTACATACAGACCATACGGGTTCTAAGCCTTTTTTTTACTATGAGAATGAAGAGATTTTTATTTTCTCTTCTTCAATATTTTTTGTCAAAGAAGTCATGGACTTTTTGGGTTTTGAATCAAGTTTAGATACTGTTTCAGCCTATCAGTTTCTTTCATTTGGCTATATGATAGGCAATCATACCTTGGTTCAACAAATTAGAAAACTTGAACCTGGTCATGAGTTAGTTGTTTCTTTAGACAAACAAAAGGAAATAACCCAGTATTTTAAATACGATAACCAATCTAAAATAGATCAAGTTACCGAAGATGTATTAACTCATTTGGATGATTTATTTATCAAATCAATTCAATTAGAATACAACAAAGATTTACAATACGGATACAAACATTTATCGCATTTAAGTGGGGGCTTGGACTCCAGATTAAATGTCATGTTGGCAAATGAATTGGGTTTCCAAAATCAAACGAATTTAACCTTTGGTCAAGACCAATCTAGTGACGAATTAATTGCCAGAACCATTTCAAATGATTTGGGGCATTTGCATTTAATTGTGATGCTTGGGAATGGGAATTATCTAATGCAGTCTCAATTGCCCTTGATTTTAAACAATTGTTCGGTTTATTATTTTGGTGCGGCACAAACACTTTTGGCCAATCAAAATCTAAATTTTGAACAATTTGGTTTAACCCATAATGGGATATTGGCAGAAAGTAGCAAGGGGGGATATTTGAAAAATGCATACCATGAGCCTATTCAAATAGGTAGGTGGGGTGTATCCTCAAAATTGTTGTATAGAATTCAACCTGAAATGGATGAATTGATCAAAAAAACCAATGACAATGATGAGCTTTTTGCGCTTTACCAAAGGGGTTTCAATGCCATACACAATGGTACTTGGATGACAGAGCCATTTAGTTCAAGCGTATATACATACATGGAGCCTGATTTTGCAAATTTTGCATTTTCTATTGATCCAAAGCACAGAGTAAATGGAGATTTAACCATTCATTGGATGCAATTGAAACATCCCAAGGTTAATCTTTACAAATGGAAATACAATGCATTGCCAACCACTAATAAAACCAAACTTCTAGCGGCTAGAATTCAAAACAGACTCAAGTTGATGAGTGGTAAAAAAGATGGGGTTGCAGTTCCGGTAGCGTTTTGGTTTACTAACAATTCCAATCTAAAGGCAATGTTGCTTGAAGAATTTCCCATGTCCTGGATTGAAAATATTCAATTGTCAACAGACATCAATGAATTGAAGAGAAACGGAACCTTGTTTGAAAAATTATTGGTATTCAATTTTTTTAGTGCTTTTAAAATTTTATTTAAATCCAACAAATGAAAGCCATTCTGCAAAAAGTAATTGACAAGGGTTTTTTTCATTTGTTAGGGGCTAATGGCTTGATCCTACTTGCTGGATTTGCTTCTCAGCTTTTTGTGGCAAGATTTTTAAGTCCATCTGATATTGGTGCAATTAGAATCATGCAAACTTATATTGGCTTAGCTAGTACCATGTGCGCTCTTGGGATGAATGTTTCAATAGTGAAATTAACCGCTGAAAAAAATCAACCTGAAATTCAAAGTAATATTCTGAATACGGCGCTCTTTACCACTAGTTTTGTTTTTATTGGTGTTTGGTTCATTCTTATAGGGGCAAATTTTTTAAAATTCATTAGCAATGAGCAACAAATTATCAGTTTATTCCCAATTTATATGTTGTTCCTCTTTCCATTGGCAATACAAAGTGTGTTGGGTGGATATTTTCAAGGCATCAACAAAATTAAAAAGTATGCCCAATTGCAAAGTTTCGCCAAAATTACCTCTGTTGTTTTAATAGTAGGTCTCAGCTTTGTTTTCAAATTAGATGGATATGTTTGGGCAGTGTTGTTGGGAGGGATTTTATCAATTGTTTTGCTTTATTTTTCAATACCTATTGAAAACAGAAAATTCAGTAAATTAGGTGATTTCAAAATTCATTTCAATGCATTATGGAAACTTTCCAAATTTGCTTTAATGACCAATTTTATTGGATTTCTATACTCGTCCTTAGATATTCTCTTTATCAATCATTTTGAAAGCGATTTGAGTAAATTTGGCCAATATGCCTTTGCAATTACGCTCATCTCCATATTGAATGTCATTCCACAAACCATACAACAAATAGCTTTTCCTCATTTTTCAGGTATTTCAGGTCAGTTTCAGAAGTGGAAACAAACCTATCAGCATTACAATAAATTAAACCATTTGGTTTCAATTTTTTCACTTGTTTTTGTTTATTTTGCAATACCATTTTTAGTGCAACTGGCATTTAATGGGAAATATGAACAATCAATATTCTATTTTAGAGGATTGCTCATTGCTTGGACTCTAAATTTTATGAATAACATTAAAGATACGGCGGTAATGGGCTTAGGAGCCTTCAATTATAATTTTTACATTTCAGTTTTTCTTTTGATTCTTTCTCTTCCACTTTATTACCTTGTAGTTTCTAATTTCGGAATGAAGGGTGCTTTGTTGGTTAAAATCATATTGGGAACATTAGCCTATCTGTCTTCATGGGTCTCGTTTAATTTAGTAAGAAAAAAATATTTCCATGGAACAGTATAATCTAGGCAAAGAACCCAGTTTTTTTAATTCGTGGAAATTTATTGCATTCTTTATTTTCGTTGTTTTTTTTCAACCTACAAACGTTGCTTTATATGCATTTAGGTTTTCAGATTTGCTTTTGTTTTTAGCTTTATTGTTTCAGGTTAAAAACGAAAATCCGCAAACTACAAATTTCAAAGAATACAAATCGCTATTTAACCTTGGGATATTTATGGGCAGTATCGCATTTATCTCAACCTTGTTTGAGTATTTGTACTTGGCTGCACCAATAAAATCTCAAATTTTCGCCCATTTTTATAGGTGGTTTCGCTTTACCCTCATCTTGTTGGTCGTCATCAATATTCCAATGAATAAAAAAGATTATGAAAAATTGATTCGATTTTTTGTAATCATGTTGTTGATTTATTTACCCTTTGTGTTTTTTGAATTTTATGATTTATTCAATGTAAAGTATTTTATAGTAGGAACTTATCTGCCTATTTTGGGCGGTGGTGTAAATGCATCTGAAGAGTATATCTATTCTTTTGAAAGAGAGATGTTTACATACAGAGCAGTTGCATTTACTGGAAATGCAAATATGTCGGCCATTTTGTATGCAATGGTTGCCAATATATTGTTTGCCAATGTGATGTATTCTCAAAAATTCAAAACTGTTTTGTTCAGTTTGTTTTTTATGTTCGCTTCTTTGACCGCAATCTTGTCTGCTTTTGGTTCCAGAACATCAATTATTGTATTTGTATTCAATACCCTGATTTTTTTGTATATCAACCAAAAGGACAAGGCAAAAGTGGCCTTAAAAGGAATAGGTATTTTTATATCGGCCATCATATTGTTTATTATTTTACTCTCTGCAGATTTGATTCAAGGTAGAATTATTACAACAGTTGAGGAATATGACGAATCAAAGAGTGTTGCCGCTGTTGCAGGAAGGGATGAGTTTTGGCAAAGCAGGATAGATGATTTTATAACATTTGGAAATCCAGCTTCAATTTTTGTGGGATTGGGCTATACAAAACTAATTGAAGATTTTGCCGATAACGGCTTTTTAGGAACGTTCATTAATTTAGGTTTGGTTGGTCTTTATTTGCATTTGGGATTTATATTTTTAATTCTTAAACAATTTAAAAATGTAAAAAAAGTGAGTACCCAATACACGCATCCATTGCTTATTTTCTTGATTTTGGTTTCTTCAATTTATTTTGAAACAACTGCAGATCCGCTAGAAAATTTCAAATATGCTCAGTTCTATGTATTAATGGCGGTTTTATTGTATAAATCTTTAAATGAAATGGGTGTTTTAGAAAGAGAGGAAGCTTATGGTTTTAGATAAAATTGTATACATTGCTTTAGTTGACAGTGAAATAGGGGGAGTTGAACAAAAAATTTTAGGTCAGTTTGATGCATTAAAAGAATTAGGTGCTGACATCAATTTACTCTTGGTAACGAATCAAAAATTAAGTGATAATTTTTTTAATCAAATTGAAAAGAGGCCAGGCATAAAACACCTTTTTTTTAAATCGAAGGTGAATGTATTTCAAAGACGCTTTAAAAAATTTAGATTTATACTTGAAAATTTAGAGGTTTTTGCGCCAAACAGAACATGTATTTACATGCGATATCCTGCTGCAGATCCTGCTTCTCATTGGTTTGTTAAAAACATAAAGAAGAAAGGTTTTCAAATAGTTACTGAACACCAACAAATTGAAAATCCTTACAGAAAACTAAACTTTATCAAGGGCTATGTGCTTATTTCTCTATTAGATTTTATATATGGTAAAGCGATTAGAAACAAGATAGATGGATTTGTAGGGGTTTGTGAAGACATTACTGAATTTGAATCGATTTATGTAAAATCTAAAAACAAAAAGTTTTTAACTTTGGGAAATGGGATAAAATCAAATGATTTTCCTGAACGTCAAATTGAACATAGCAAGTATGATGTAGAAATTATTTTTGTGGGTGCAGGATACAGAACAAACGGACTTCACCGATTGATAGAGTCTAGACAAATTGCCAAATCAAATGGGTACAAACGAACAATGTTTGTACATGTTGTTGGAGATAGCAATGAAATGCTATACAACAAAGATTTGGTATTGAAATATGGACTTGAAAATGAGTTTAGTTTTTATGGTTTTAAGAAACACAAAGAATACGAACATCTTTTCAATTCAAGTCATTTGGCAATGGGAACACTGTCTTTTTCAAGAATTGGCTTGCACTCCGCTTCAACTTTAAAATTAAGAGAATATTGCGCTAGGGGAATTCCATTTTTCTATGCAGGTGATGATATTGATTTCCCAGATGATTTCCCCTATCATTTGAAATTAACAGACAATGATTTGCCATTTAATTTTGAGCTTTTAGATGAATTTTCTCAAAAAATGCAAAAAGCTGAAAATGTGACTAAAGAGATGAGAACTTATGCTAAATATTTTTTGGATTGGACCCAAAAGATGAATAAATTGAAAGACTTTTTATTGGAAGATTAATTAAATATTGAAATGAATTTAAGAAAATTTGCTATTGTAGGTTGTGGGCGTATTGGAATGAGGCATGCCGAACATATTCAAAAATTAGCACAATTGGTAGCTGTTTGTGATACAGATGAGTCAAAAGCAGCATTTTTTGCAGAAAAATTTAATTGCAAAGCTTATCACAATATTGAAGACATGCTAGCAAATGAGCAGGAGATAGATGTGGTTTCAATTTGCTCCCCAAATGGCTTACATGCCAAACACGCTATATTGTCTTTAGAAGCTGGTTTTCATGTTTTATGCGAAAAGCCAATGGCTATAAATGTTCAAGACTGTGGAGAAATGATCAAAACTGCAGAAAAAATGAACAAGCGCTTGTTCGCCATCAAACAAAATAGATTCAACCCACCAGTTGCTGCAGTAAAAAAGCTAATAGATGAAAACAGATTAGGTAAAATTTACAGTGTTCAATTGACCTGTTTTTGGAATAGAAATGAAGATTATTACCATAATTCTTGGAAAGGAACCAAAGATTTAGATGGTGGTACTTTGTATACGCAATTTAGCCATTTTGTAGATTTATTGTATTGGTTGATAGGTGATGTAAAACAATCGAAATCTTTGATGGGAAATTTTGCACACCAAGGAATCATTGAATTTGAAGATACGGGTGTGGTTATACTTGAGTTTTTTAATGGGGCAATTGGAACCATCAATTATACTGTCAATAGCTACAAGAAAAACATGGAAGGTTCTTTAACAATTTTTGGAGAGAAAGGAACAGTGAAAATTGGCGGGCAATACCTTAATGAATTGGAATACCAAGAAATTGAAGGATACAAAATAGAAAATTTGCCTGCAGGAAACACTGCCAATAATTATGGCAATTACCAAGGCTCAATGAGTAATCATGACAAAGTTTACGAAAATGTGATTGAAGTATTGAACAACAACGCAAGTATTGCTACCAATTCTTTTGAAGCATTAAAAACAGTGGAAATAATCGACAAAATTTATCAGTCTAAACTATAATACATGAACGAACCAATTTTATTTGAAAGCTGCATTAAGTCGGTTAATTTTGGGAAAGATGTTAAAGTTGTTCAGCCAGTAAATATTTATGGTTGTACAATTGGAGATAATTGCTTTATTGGTCCTTTTGTTGAAATACAAAAAGATGTTACCATAGGCGCAAATACCAAAATTCAATCGCATACATTTATCTGCGAGTTAGTGGATATTGGAAGCAATTGTTTTATAGGACATGGCGTGATGTTTATCAACGACTTATTTCAAAATGGAGGACCAGCCAGAGGAAATAAAAATCTTTGGAAGAGCACCAAAATTAATGACCATGTTTCAATTGGATCTAATGCCACAATTTTACCTGTTGAAATATGTAGCAATGTGGTAATTGGAGCAGGTTCAGTTGTCACAAAGAATATTACAGAATCTGGAGTTTATGCAGGTAATCCAGCTAAATTGATTAAAAAATAAATATGAAAGTACCATTTGTAGATTTATACAGCCAATACCAATCAATTCAATCAGAAATTGATACAGCAATACAAAATGTCATAAAAGAAACAGCTTTTATAGGCGGTAAATATGTTGAAGAATTTGAACAAAATTTCGCAACTTTATATGGAGTAAAACACTGTATTGGGGTTGCCAATGGAACCGATTCACTCTATATTCTCATGAAAATGTTAGGAATTGGAAATGGTGATGAAGTAATTACAGTTTCAAATAGTTGGATAAGCAGCTCTGAAACAATAAGTCAAACAGGAGCTAAACCAGTATTTGTTGATATTGACCCAATTTATTATTCAATGGATGTCAATAAAATAGAAGCGGCTATTACTCCCAATACCAAAG
>Ga0209400_1000902_pt1 | contig 25339 bp, 20 predicted proteins | sample M_130807_EF_Meta_FD_187313 | JGI IMG/M metagenome (GOLD analysis project Ga0209400, IMG submission 187313) | Freshwater microbial communities from Lake Montjoie, Canada to study carbon cycling - M_130807_EF_MetaG (SPAdes) (version 2) | ecosystem: Environmental > Aquatic > Freshwater > Lake... | reverse complement strand
CCAGTCACCATAATTTCCTGGGTATGGATTTTCCCACCAGGCTAGATGAATTTTATTTTCACTTGGTTTTGAGGAGTAACTCAAATAGCTAGAAGCTGCCTTAACTGCTGCGCTTTCATTTATGGTTGGCAATGAAGCACTCTGTAGATCGGCAAAAGATTTATTAAACTTTATGGAATCACCAGTTTTACCAGCAGCAACAATTTCGTCAATGATTTTGCTACTGAGATTCTGATGTTTTTTCCCAGTTAAAAACCCGGTAACACCTGATGCATCGACAATAGCTCTTGCCTTGTTCGACAAATCTTCCGGTAGTTTTTCTTCGACAACCTGAGCAAACTTTAGTAGCTTTTTCTTTAGCCCAAACTTCTTCTTGTTATTTCCTTTATGTTGGACAACCTTATTTTTGAAATTATCAACCTGACCGCTTGATCCAAACCTAAAGAAGACTTCGTGGCCTTCAAGCGAACCTCTGCCTTTATCTACTGCGCAATTTGAGGGGATAATTTGGAAAGTCATATTTGGTGAAACAGCTCGCCAGGCAGCTTCAAAGAAGAAGTCATCAGTAGCTTTAACAGTTGCCACTGCTTCAAATTCAGCTGCTGCCGCAACCATGCGTCTCGCCTGAGGGGTGGTATTTATCCCCCAAAAGCAAGGCTCCCAGAACCGTCCGCGATTTTCATAACCAATTCTTATGGGATTACTAAACCCGCGTTGGAACCCAATTATGTCTGCAGTTGAATTGAGAATGAAGTCAGGGATTGCGAATATTTCACAATCTACATCTGTCCAGAAAACTTTTTTATCAGGGTTTGCCACGCAAACTTCAGCTATAAAGGCAACTTTTTTACGACAGATATCTGCCCAGTCTTCACCGGGTTGTTTAGCTATTTCACGTAACTCATAAGGGATACCAAGTGATTCGAGATTGGCCTTAAGTCTGGCACCGTGGCTACGGTAATAGTCATCAGCCGTATAAAACGAGCAAACTATTGCGTTTGTTGCGCTTTGTTTCGCCATATCTACCGTCTCGACCTAACTATCGCTGAAGTATCGCTTAGGCACGATAGATTACCGCTTATGGGAGTAAATATCGCTCTTCAAACTCCTATAAATTTTGTGGTTTCTGTAACGGCGGGACGCATAACTGCAATTGTAACGTCTGCCAACTTGAGGAATAATTAAGAAATGCTAATCGTAGTAAAAGAGTTGTTATACGCTGTCAGAACTTTATTTACTACCAATAAAGATCGAGTTGTACTTCTGGGCTTAGTGCTCATAGCCGCAATGATTTCTGTTTCAGAACTTGCGGTCGCAAAAATATTCACCAAGATTATTGGTCATGAAAAAAGTATGGACACAACAAAACTAGTAATTTTGATTGTTGGGTTTTTCCTATTTTTTGGAGTTACTAAAGCGGGACACTTTCTCCAACGTGTTTACAAGGTAAGATTTTTTGAGAAGGCTTTTCAGGAATCAAATAATGAGGTCACCGCGGCAAAGGAAAACTGGCGCTGGTCACTTGCTTTTGAATTAACAAATATTCTGAGTACCTGCACTCAGCTCAGCGTGATCATTCTTTTCTTCGCATATTTAAGTTGGCAATTCGCTTTAGTCAATATTTTAGTAGTGCTGGCCATTTTCCAAGTTTACGGAGCCTTATTTAGGCATCAGCTAGACGCCCAGCGTGGCTTTGTAATTGCAAGAAGAAATAAAGAGCTAATTACTAATGCGGTACGAATCGGAACTCGAGTTAAGTCTGGCGAAATAGGCGTTCTTATATCGGGAATCGCGATGTTGATTCTCCTAGGAGTCCTAATTTATCTTAGCTATATTGATGGAATCAGCACTTCGAATACCATCGTGCTCTTTTTTGGTCTAAAAATGCAGAATTCTAATTTCTCAAATATCTCAACTGCGCTGATGAGATTCGCTAGAGCTCGCACAAATAGTGAGTAAGTTCTAAATCTGATGACCGAGAAACTGTTAACTATTGGGTACTCAACTCTGGCTGACCGACTAGAGAATATAATTCCACCTAAACTTAATTTGCCACATGAGATCTTTATTTCTATTCAAAATCCGGGAAACATTGATTTCACCCTTCCGACCGACTTTGAATTTCATGCTGTTACAGCTAATGAAAAAGGCGTAGCAAAGAGTCGAAATAAAGTGTTGAGCAGTTCGGAAACTAAATATCTCTTATTTGCTGACGACGAGAACACATTCCGGGGCGATAGCATCGAAACTGCTATTTCGTATCTGGAATCACACCCACATTGTGATCTAGTTTTAGCTCAGGCGGTTGATACCACCGGAGCTCTCCGAAAGGCTTATCCAAAGCGGGTAAAGAAACTAACTAAATTTAATTCCGCCAAAGCCGCAACTTATGAAATGATCGTAAGAGTTGAGAGTGCAAAAAGTAAGGGAATGACTTTTGATGAGAATTTTGGTGCTGGCGCAGATAACTATTTAGGCGACGAATACATCTTCATTGCGGACCTTCTTGATAAAGGTGGCGCTGGTGTTTTCTTGCCGCTAACAATTGCAATTCATCCTCTGGAAAGTTCTGGAAGTCGCTGGGGGTCTGATTCGGACTTACGTGCTCGAGCTGAGGTTTTTCAACGAGTTTTTGGCGACACTGCCCCATTAGTGCGGGTCGCTTTCTACCTGAAAAATTTGCGTAAGTTTGGCGGGCTTAAGAACTTAGTGAAATTCAGCTTTGGGAAGCTTTAATTACGAACACGCAATTTATTGGTGAGTCACGGTAATACTTATTAGACTAATACTGTGCCTCAATACAAAGTAGCGATAGTCGGAGCCGGCCCTGCCGGTTACTTCGCTGCCCAGGCTTTACAAAACTTACAAACTGCTGATCTTTCGTTCTCGATCGACATGATTGAGCGCTTACCAACACCTTGGGGTTTAGTTCGAAGTGGCGTTGCACCTGATCATCCAAAGATTAAGACGGTTTCAAAAGTCTTTGAAAAGGTAGCCACAGCTGATGGTTTTAACCTTTACGGAAATGTTGAGCTCGGCATAGATATCTCAATCGATGTGCTGAAAGCAAAGTATGACGCTGTTGTTATAGCTACTGGATCTGCAAACGGAAAAAAACTCGGTATCCCTGGAGAAGATCTGCCTGGCTCTATTTCGGCTGCCCAGTTTGTGCCTTGGTATAACGGTCACCCTGATTTCGCAGAATTTAAGCCAGAGTTAAATTGCGAAACCGCAGTTGTGATTGGTGCAGGTAACGTTGCGATGGATGTTGCTCGTATGTTGGCACTTGAACCCTCAGAATTAGATGAAACCGACACCGCGCTTCATGCAATTGATGTACTACGCAAATCAAATATTCGTGAAGTTGTAATTAGTGCACGTCGTGGGCCAGAACATGCAGCCTTTACCTCACCGGAACTCCGCGATCTTCCTAAACTAGAACATACAAATGTCTGGATGAGTAAAGCTGAAATTGATGCGGCAATCGCTCGCGCCGGCGATGCTCCCGAAAAAGATGTGAAAAGTAATTTAGATGCAATGCTTCTTATTTCTGAACGCGAAGCAACGAATCATGATCGCACTATGCATTTTCATTTTCTTGCTACTCCTAAAGAGATTAAAGGCAATGGCCGCGTCGAAGAGGTTGTTTTTCAAAAAACCGGAACTGACGAAACTTTCAGCATTAAGTGCGGCTTAGTTATTACCGCAATTGGTTACGAAGCTGAAGCAATTACTGGAATACCTTTTGAAAGAGGAAAAGTTGTAAATACCGACGGACGTGTGGAAAAGAATTTATATGTAGTTGGTTGGGCTAAACGTGGCCCCTCAGGTGTAATCGGCACAAATAAATCAGATGCTGCAGCCGTAATGAATTTATTGTTAGAAGATTTAAAAGAACCAAAACCAGGCTTTGATTTCACGTCACTAATTACAACAAATAAAGTGATTTCACAGAGTCACTGGGAATCAATCAACGCTGCTGAAATTGCAGCAGGTGAACCTCATGGAAAACCACGCATTAAAGCGGTTTTGCGCGAAGAATTACTGCGTTTGGGTGGGCTCTAAAAAGCAGGTATCATTGCGACTTCGCTAGGCGCCCGTAGCTCAACGGATAGAGCATCTGACTACGGATCAGAAGGTTAGGGGTTCGAATCCCTTCGGGCGCACGTTACTTTTTCTTATATCCCGTAGGGCATACCGGCTTAACTGCAGTTACTTTCTTTGTTAATTTACCTTTTACACAAGTAATTGTAGTTTTCTTTGTGGTGGCGCTGGCTTTTGCCGCCGCCTCTTGCTTAGCCTTCAAATCAGCAGCAGCTTTATCTGCTGCAATCTTTGCTTCCGCCGCAGCTTTATCTGCCGCGATTTTGGCTTCGGCCTCTTGCTTAGCCTTCAAATCAGCAGCAGCTTTATCTGCTGCAATCTTTGCTTCCGCCGCAGCTTTATCTGCCGCGATTTTGGCTTCGGCATCATGCTTTGCTTTCAAATCAGCAGCAATCTTTGCTTCTGCATCTGCCTTAGCTTTTATTTCAGCAGGACAGACCGGGGCAACAGGAAACTCTATTGCCTTCCCGCAATACTCAATTCGGGAAAGCAAAACATCCTCATCAAATACATCTTCGCCAAGTGATTCTAATTCATCTGGAATGGATATGGTTTTGAGTAAAAGTGAACCTGCAAATGCGTTATCACCAATACTTTTCACTGATTTGGGCACAACAACAGTTGTTAGCTCTGTTTGAGAGAACGCATATTTACCAATACTGATTACAGAATTAGATATTGTGATGGAAGTAAGGGGAGTTTCTGAGAAAGAGAAATCTCCAATACTTGTAACTGAATTAGGCATATCAATTGAAGTTAGAGCTGTATGTGAAAATAATCCTTCATCAATAGTTTTTAAAGAATTAGGCAGTGTGACCGAAACAAGTGGTGTTTCAGAAAATGCATATTCACCAATAGTAGATACAGAATTAGGTATGACAATCGAGGTAAGGCGGGTCTGCGAGAATGCGAAACTTCCAATACTTGAGACTGAGTCCGCAATTGTGATCGAAGTAAGTGGCGTCTCAGAAAAAGCTTTATCCCCAATGCTTGATACCGAGTTCGGGATTGTGACTGAAGTAAGACCTGTGCGGGAAAATGCGTAATCATCGATTGCAGTAACAGAGTTAGGAATTGTGATTGAAGTCAGTGGAGGTTCTAAATAAACGTAAGTTTCAGCAAGCTTTGAACCATCCAACTTAGTTGTCAGTGCACTTTGGGTTGGAGGTGACCGCCAGAATGCTCCAAAACCAATGATTTTCACGCTCTTATCAATGACCAGGGAGCCACCACATTTTTCGGCATCAGTTAAAACACCTTCAGGCATTTGAACCTTATAGGTCGCACCGTTACCACATGGGAAGGTGATTATTTCTTCAGCAAACACAGGACAGCTGATAAAGGTGAGAAGGGTAGCAAGAAAGGGTGCAAATAACTTTCGCATTGTAGAAGTATAAACCCCTCAAGCGCATATGTTTCTGAGGCTACTGAAATCGACTAATTTGAGATATCTTTTCGTATGCGCGATTTAACGGAGCTCCGAAAGTTACATAGTTCGAAGTGGTTGAAATACCCTGCCGAAGTCTTGCCGCTTCACGTGGCAGAGATGGACTTCGAAGTTGATCCGGGCGTACGCGCACTTCTTGCCGAGATGGTTATGAATTCGGACCTCGGTTATTTAGGGCCGATCCCAGAAGTTCCAGCAGCATTTGTCGGATTTGCACAACGCCACTGGGGTTGGACACCAGATCCTGCTCAGATTCGCATGACTACCGATGTCGGTGTTGGTGTGGTTGAGGTAATTCGTGCATTAAGCAAGCCTGGCGACAAAGTTATTGTAAATTCACCGGTCTATCACAGCTTCTATATGTGGCTTGATGAATTGAAATTAATAACTGTAGATGCACCTCTAAAACATGAAGGAGATGTTTGGAGTTTAGATTTAGCCGCAATAGAAGCCCAATTCAAAGCTGGGGCGAGTTTTATTTTGCTCTCTAGCCCACATAATCCAGTCGGGCGTATTCACACTCTTGAAGAACTAACTGCAATCGCTGAATTATCAAATAAATACAATGCATATGTAATTAGCGATGAGATTCATGCACCACTTACCTATGCTGACCAAAAATTTGTTCCATACCTATCAATTCCGGCGGCACAACGTCGCGGAGTTATGGTTACCTCATCTAGTAAAGCATTTAACTTTGCTGGTTTAAAGGCTGCAATTATTGTTACTCAAAACCAAGAGATGTTTGAAGAGTTAAACGCGATGCCTGAAGCAAATCATTGGCGCGCCTCACTATTAGGCGGTTTTGCAATGGCTAAAGCCTTTGCAGATGGCGACAAGTGGCTAGCTGAAACTATGGCTCGGTTAGATCACAACCGTAATTTAGTTAAAGAACTTTTAGCTAAGTATCTTCCAGATGCTAAATATGTAATCCCAGAAAATAGTTATTTAGCCTGGATCGATATTTCACATTTGGGTCATGGGGATACTGCCGCTGAACATCTGATTGAACATAAAAAAGTGGCTTTTAATCCAGGCACAGAATTTGGCGATCAATTTGGTGCTTATATTCGCCTAAATTTTGCAACATCCCCTGAAATCATCGAAGAAGGCATTAAACGCCTAGCTTCTTAAGCTTTAGCGCTTGAGTAAATTTCATACTGCCAAGGCTTTAGCGTCAACGTTAAAGTATTTTTTAGTGTTGCCAATTTACCGGTACTAAATAGGTAGTACGAGGCACCTAATTTACTCAAATCTAAAGTCACCTTTTGCGTTGAACCCGATGCATTTATAAGAGTTATAACTTTATTTGCGCCTGAAGTACGTGAATATGAAATAACTGATTTATTGTCATTAGGTGTAGAGACCAGCTTGGCCGCTGAGTTATTCCAAAGCGCAGCATTTTTATTCTTGAGCGAAACTAACTTGGTGTAGAAAGAGGTGGTTGCGTTTGCAATAGTCAGGCCAGGAATCAGGTCTTTTTCAAAGAATGCTAAGCGCTTAGTATTTCCGACCTCTTGCCCTGAGTAGATAAGCGGAATTCCAGGATAAGTAAAAGTAAGCGCTGCCATCGCCGGGACAGCTGCTCCTAAGCGATCAAATTCAGTCCCGCTCCAACTATTTTCATCGTGGTTGGTAATGAAGTTCATCGGAAAAGAACGAGTTGGATAGTTAAACGATTGGTTTGTTGCCATATTTTCGAAATCAGTGCGATCTTTATTGCCGGTTGCTACCGAGTTCAATAAATCCTTAAGTTCCCAGTTGTAATTTGTGATGAAAGCATCATCAAGCAAACTTGATGAGCTTTGATCTTCAGCGAGCATAAATAGCGGCTTTATTGCTTGCAACTGAGTATTAGCTTGCTTCCAAAAATCGGTAGGAACTCCACCCGCAACATCTGCACGGAAGCCATCTACATCAAATGTTCTAACCCAATAAGCCATCGCATCGATCATTGCCTTGCGCATATCCTGATTCTTGTAATTTAGCCAAGCCACATCTGTCCAATCATTATTAGGTGGAATGATGTTGCCGTCAGAATCTGTGTGATACCAAGACTTATTTAATGTCCAAGCATTGTCCCAGCCCGAATGATTAGCCACCCAATCAAGAATTACCTTGAAACCAAGGGCATGGGCTTTAGTCATTAACGATTTGAAATCAGCGGCACTGCCGAATTCTGGGTTAATTCCTTTGTAATCAGCGATTGAATATGGCGAGCCGAGAGTTCCCTTACGATTTAATTTAGAGATTGGATTTATTGGCATCAGCCATAAAATTTTCACACCTAGTTTTTGTAATCTAGGCAAGTTAGCTTCAAAGGCTTTGAAAGTTCCGGCTTCAGTGTATTGACGGACATTTACTTCATAAATTGTTGCGCTGTTAGCCCAGGTTGGTAATACCGAATTACTGTTGTAAGCCATTGCTGGTTGTAACCCTAAAGTAGCAAAAGTAACTACAGCGGCAAGAATTATTCGAAGGCGCTTAGCGGTCATGCTTAATTCTAATGGTCATACTAGGATTTGCCTATGATCACTATTCCAGAGACCGACCTAGTTGTTCATCCACTTTGCTTAGGAACCAATGTATTTGGTTGGAGTGCAGATGAAGCCGAATCACATCAAGTATTAGATGCTTACGCAGCTCACGGTGGAAACTTCCTCGATACTGCAGATGTTTATTCGCAATGGAAACCGGGCAATGTAGGTGGCGAATCAGAAACGATTATCGGTAACTGGTTAACAAAGCGTGATCGCAGCAAAATTGTGGTGGCAACCAAAGTTTCAATGCTAAATACTCGCCCCGGATTGTCTGCAAAAAATATTTTGGCCGCTTGCGATGATTCATTGCGCCGCCTGCAAACTGATTACATCGATATTTATTACTCGCATCGCGATGAAACTGAAACTCCGATCGAGGAAACCCTAGGCGCTTATGCGGAATTAATTTCAGCCGGCAAGGTGCGTTACATAGCCGCTTCACAGTACAGTGGAGCTCGCTTGCAAGAGGCACTAGATATTGCAAGAGCAAACGGATTACCCTCATATATTGGTTTACAAGATCAATACAACTTGATTTATCGCAAGCCATTTGAAACTGAACAACAACCAGTGCTTGCAAATAACAATTTAAGTGCAATGCCGTTTTATGGTTTAGCCCGCGGATTCTTATCTGGAAAATATCGCCCCGGCATTAAAGTTGAATCAGTTCGCGCTGAAGGTGTCGCTGAGTTCTACAACGATAAGAACTGGGCAGTCCTAGATCGAGTGCGCGAAATTGCACAAGATCACAGCGTGCCAGTCGGCGCAATCTCATTAGCGTGGATCCGCTCAAACCCACAGGTCAGCACACCTATTGCTAGTGCGCGCACAGTGGAACAACTCGAAGAGATTGTTCAGATTGTCGAGCTAACCGATGCTGAGCTTGCGAGCCTGAATTCCTTTTCGGCCTAACTACTAATAGAGTTTGGCAACGTGAAATTTATAAATCAGCCAAATCATGATCTCACCTATGACGATGTTTTCATGGTGCCAAGTAGTTCCGAAATTTCTAGTCGCATGGAAGTTGAATTAGCTTCTACCGACGGATCCGGAACCACAATTCCCATTGTTGTTGCAAACATGACTGCAATCTCTGGTCGTCGTATGGCTGAAACAATTGCTCGTCGTGGTGGCATTGCAGTTATTCCACAAGATATTCCACTTGAGATTGTTAAAGATGTTATTTCTTGGGTTAAATCTCGGCACACTTTCTTTGATACCCCAATCACGCTAAGTCCTAATGAGACTGTGGCCGATGCCGTTGGCTTAATGCATAAGCGCGCCCACGGCGCGATTGTTATTGTCGAAAATAATAAGCCGCTAGGCATAGTGACTGAAGAAGATTGTGCAGGCGTTGATCGTTTTACCCAGTTGCACTCAGTTATGAGCAAGGATTTAATGACTTTGCCCGATACCGCAGATGCACACGCTGCCTTTGATTTCTTGCATCATCACCGTCGCAAGCTGGCTCCGGTGGTTTCAGATAACGGTGAGCTAGTTGGCATTTTGACCCGTATTAGCGCACTACGTGCAACGCTCTATTCACCAGCACTTGATGCGAGAAATAATTTGCGAATTGCAGCAGCTGTTGGAATTAATGGCGATGTAGCCGCGAAAGCCAAATGTTTAATTGATGCTGGCGCCGACGTATTAGTTGTTGATACTGCTCACGGTCATCAACGCAAAATGATTGAAGCGCTAAAAACTATTAGAGCTTTAAACCCTTCAATTCCAATTGTTGCCGGCAATGTTGTTACAGCTGATGGCGTTAGAGATTTAGTTGCCGCAGGTGCCGACATAATTAAAGTTGGCGTTGGCCCAGGTGCGATGTGTACAACACGTATGCAAACTGGTGTTGGTCGCCCACAATTTTCTGCTGTTTTGGAATGCGCAGCAGAGGCCAAGAAACTTGGTAAATCAGTTTGGGCCGATGGCGGAGTTCGACATCCGCGCGATGTTGCACTTGCTCTTGCAGCCGGTGCTTCAAATGTAATGATCGGTTCATGGTTTGCCGGCACTTATGAATCCCCCGGTGATCTACAAACCGATGCAAATGGAAAACTTTTCAAAGAATCATTCGGCATGGCATCTGCGCGAGCTGTAGCTGCACGCACCTCACAAGAAGATGCATTCGATCGCGCCCGTAAAGCACTTTTCGAAGAAGGAATTTCAACTTCACGCATGTATTTAAATCCTGCCCGCCCTGGCGTTGAGGATTTACTAGATGAAATTATCGCTGGGCTTCGCTCCTCTTGCACATACGCTGGCGCGAAATCACTAGAAGAGTTTGCCGAGCGCGCAACGATTGGAATTCAATCAACTGCAGGTTTTGCTGAAGGTCGCCCACTTCATTCTTCTTGGAGTTAGTTTTACTTCATAAATAGAGCATTTAGGCGCTTAGTTGTGAAGAATAATCCCACGCAAATCATCACCAAGAAATACGTCACGTTTACTAACAAGTGAACGCTGAACTCTCCGGCCATGGCTCTAGTAACTAACTCAATTCCCTGACGCAAGGGCAGCGCCTTGATGATTGCTTGCCCCCAACCTGGAAATACGGTTAGCGGATAGAAGGCACCCGAGAAAAGAAACATCGGCAATAGGAAAATATAGAAGAAGTTCATCTGATGATGTGATTTCATATATGAAGTTATAGCCATACCAAATGAGGCAAAACCAAAAGCAACAATTATTGCTGCGGGAATAGCCAAGATTCCCCACCAAGTTGTAATCAATCCGAGCGCTGACATGATTATGGTGAAGGCTGTTGCATATGCACCACCACGCATTAGTGCCCAGGCAATTTCACCGAGTGCTACATCTAGGGGCCCAAGCGAAGTGGCCAGCATTGCGTTGTACAAACGACTCTCGTTTAATTTGAAAAACACATTCCAAGTCGAATCAAGTAGCGCGCCGTTCATGGCACTTGATGCGAGCAAGCCTGGTGCTATAAAAGCGGCATAGGAAACTTGTCCGGTTGTAGTGCTGATATTTCCGACTAGAGCTCCTACGCCGTAGCCAAAAGAAAGCAAATAAAGGACGGGCTCGAGAAAACCGCTTACCACAGCAATCCAGGCCGATGATTTAAACGATATCCAATTGCGTAATAGAACTTGTTGTGGGCGGCCAGCAAAATATTTGTCGCCAAACTGGCCAAGTCGGCGTTCGGAAAGTTCAACGGCGGTTGAGCTCATCTCACTTCTCCAATCTTGCTGCGAAGATGCGGAAAGAAGCAGTTAAGCCAATCACGATCATTGCGGACAGGACAAAGAAGTGCATAAACAGAGCCGGCCCGCTTACCGGGTAGTCATAGGTCAAATAGCGGCCAATTTCGGTGGCGTGCCAAAGTGGTGATAACCATCCGAAAAACTGCAAGAAAATAGGCATTTGTGAGAGCGGATAGAAGGTGCCAGAGAATAAAAACATTGGAATCATGATGAAGCGACCCACAATTGTGAAGAAGAAATCCTCTTTCTCGATCTTTCCGGCTAGCGCCAACATGACAGCTGCCATTGCAGCGCCGGCAAAGAGTGCCGCGGGCATTGCTAGCCAAGCTGTATTTGAATCTAGGGCACCGAAGAAATAAAGAGCGATCCAATAAATAACAACTGATACCGCAGTGCGCAACATTGCAGCGATAAACAGACCAAGTGAAATTTGTCTTGCTGTAATTGGCGTTGAGCGCATTCCAAAGAAAGTACGTTCCCATTTAAAGCCCGCCATAGTTGGGAAAATAACTTCATCACTGCTGCCTTGAATAGCCGCACTTGCAAGAAGTGCCGGTGCCAAGAAAGTTAAGTAGCTAACGCCATCGACACCTTTATTGGCATCAATTAATGAGCCAACTCCGATACCGATTGAAACCAAGTACAGAGTTGGATTTATAACAGCTGCAAAGAAAATTATGCCAGCCCACTTAACCATATTACGAATACGTGCTTCGGCTACGTGCAGAGAGCCATAACGTGAAACTTTACGAATTGAATTACTCATTACTCAACCAAAGAGCGGCCGGTAAGTCTTAAGAAAACATCTTCGAGTGAACTGCGACGAACTAGCGAAGTATTTGGATGAATTCCCTTGGCTGCAATTTGTTCTAATAAATGTTCGCCATCTTCGGCATAGAGCAAGATTCGATCAGGAAGCACTTCAATTCGCTCGGCTAGTGGACGGAGAATTTCAACCATTTCGTGATTTTTATCAGAGCCGAATCTAACTTCTAGAACTTCTTTCGTTGAGTAATCCTTAATCAACTGAGCTGGGCTATTTTCAGCCATGATTTTGCCCTTATCCATCACGATCAAGCGATCGCAGAGTTGTTCGGCTTCATCCATATAGTGAGTAGTAATAAGGAGCGTCACACCCTGTTCTTTTAGGCGGAATAAACGATCCCAGAGAATGTGACGTGCTTGTGGGTCTAGGCCAGTCGTAGGCTCATCGAGCATCAAAATATCAGGCTCGCTAACCAGTGATCTAGCGATAGTTAAACGTCTTTTCATGCCACCGCTGAGCGCTTGCACTTTTGTATCTTTCTTTTCTTCTAGCTGAGCAAATTCAAGCAGTTCCGGAATCTTCTTATTAATAAAACTCGATGAAAGACCAAAGTAACGACCGTAAATAAAAATATTTTCCGAGACCGTCAATTCAACATCGAGATTATCTTGCTGCGGCACAACACCTAAGTGAGCGCGGATCTGTGGCCCGTTAACTTCAGGATCTTTGCCTAAGATGGTCAAAGTGCCAGAGGTGCGAACCGAAGTCGCGCCAATAATGCGCATAGTTGTTGATTTGCCAGCACCGTTAGGTCCCAGAAATCCAAAAGATTCACCTTTAGCCACATCGAAATCAATGCCATCGACAGCAACGAAATCGCCGTAAGTTTTAGTTAAACCACGTGCATGGATTAGCGATTCAGTCATTGGAGAATCCTACTAATTTATCGGGCGAATAGGATAAATTCACCCATATTATCTTTTTAAGGGGTTTTCATGAAAGTTATCTTGTGGCACTTGCGCAAGAGCCTTCTCGAACTCTTTCCAACCAGACGTTATCGCTTAATTCTGATTGGTCTAATACTTATTGCCGCATTTATTTCAGTTTCTGAACTGCTGGTGGCTAAGTTATTTACCCAGATTATTCTGCATGAGGGTGAAATTGATAAGCCATATCTAGTTTTACTAATGATTGGTTTTTTTCTTTTCTATGGCTTTACTCGTGCCGGACAGTTCGCACAGCGAATTTATCGAGTCAGAGTGTTTGATCGCGCCTTTAAAGCAAATGATATCGAGCTAACAACTGGCCGAGAAAATTGGCGCTGGACTCAAGCTTTTGAAATGACAAATATTTCCAGTGTTTTAACGCAGGTAACTGTAGTGCTGCTCTTCTTCTTTTACTTTAACTGGGTTTTTGCAGTCCTTGATTTGTTGATTATCTTGATCGTGCTAGAAATTTTCGGACGGCTCTTTAGTAGTCAAATAGAAATACAACGCACTTTTGCGAAAGCTCAAAAAGATAAAATTAAAGTAGACAATTTCCTACGAGTCGGAAGCCGAATTAAATCCGGTGAAATTGGAACGTTGCTCGCGGGGTTTGCGATGATAATCTTGTTGGCCGCTCTCTTTTACTTAAACTACATCGGCGATATCAGCGCGTCTAACACAGTTGTCTTATTTTTTGGTTTGCGAATGCAGACATCTAATTTGTCTAGCATCTCAACTGGCTTGATGAGATTTGCTCGCGCAAAAACTCATAGCGAACTCTAATTAGTCACGAAGAGCTTTAGCTAAAGATCTAAAATCCTCAACCAATTTATCAATTTCGGCTTGGCCATGTGCCAATGAAATTAACCACTGCTCATCAAGGCCCGGAGGCGTAATGATTCCGCGGTTAAGCGACCATAACCAAGAAAGTTCTGCGACTTGGAAATCAGTTGCTTTGTAATCACGATAGTTTCTAACTGGCGTTGTCGACCAAGTAATACAGCCCTTTACGCCAAAACCAACTGTGTGCGCAGGCAAGTTGTATTCATTAATAATTTCATTGATGCGAACGAGCGCCTGCAGATTAAGTGCTTCAGCTTTTTCTAGGGCTTCAGGAGTACAAATTTTGTCGATCGCACGAATACCTGCCATAGCAAGTGGATTTCCGTTAAAGGTTCCGAAATGGCCTAAACGACCATCGGTAACTGCTTGCATGTATTTTTCTTTTCCACCGAATGCAGCAACCGGAACACCGCCACCAATAGATTTAGCAAGCGTTATCAAATCTGGTTGTACCCCAAGACGCTGAGCAGCACCTTGGTATCCAGCAGTTAAGCCAGTTTTAACTTCATCAAAAATCAAAATGATCCCGTATTGATCACAGAGTTGGCGAACAGATTCTAGATAGCCAGCATCTGGCAGCACGATGGCAATGTTTTCGAGAACTGGCTCGAGAATAAAGCAGGCAATGTCATCTGAGTGTGCGGCAAAAATTCGCTCTAACGATTCAATGTTATTAAATGGCACAACGTAAACATCGCCAGGAACTGTTCCAACATTTGGAACCGGCGTTGGATTATCTGCATCGCCAACTTCAGACAAACTTGGCTTACAAGAAACCATCAGTGGATCAAATGAACCGTGGTAGCCACCTTCAAGTTTTACGACACCGCTCTTGCCTGTGAATGAACGAGCCAAGCGCACCGCATACATTGTTGCTTCGGTGCCAGAGTTCGCGAAGCGCACTTGATCAATGGCAAAGCGCTTACAAATTCGTTCAGCAGCATCACGAGAAATTGGTGAAGGTGTTACAAAAAGCATTCCTTCGGAAAGTGAGTTCTTAATTTCTTCAACCACTGTTGGGTTCAGGTGACCGGCAAACATCGCGCCAAAGCCCATCGACATATCGAGTAATTTGCGGCCATCGACGTCTGTCATGTAGGCGCCCTGCGCTGAAGCAATGGCAATTGGGTATGGGTCCCAATGCTGGAAGCTAGATGGCACGCCCATAGGCATGGTCTCTTTGGCTACGTCATTTTCGACTGCAGATTTGCCAGTTCCTTCTTTAAAACAAGCCCATTCTTGGTCTAACAGAGCGGCGACTCGAGTTTTGGAGACTGGCGTTGATGTGGCAGGTATAGATCTAAACGTTTGCGGATGATTCGCAGTGGTTTTCATTTTTTGCGCTTTCGACTTCAAGACGATCCTGAAGCCCCTAGCGCCTTACTCCCAACAAATTTTGTTACTTGGGAAGTTTAGCCGTTTATAGTTTTAAAGCAACGGCAGAGCCTTGTTCACGCGTGGTTTTACTTTAGTTTCCTTCGATTTCACAATAAATATGTAGTTTGGTCAGATGACATCTAACCTTTTATCCCGCAAGAAAACTGGCTTCGGCGTTTTCGCTGTAGCCGCAGCCCTTTTGGTAACCATGGTTACCCCAATCGCTCAGGCAGAAGTTGTTTATGACAAGCCTCAAGCACCGACAAATGTCACCTCTTATTTATCATCTCGTGGCGTCATGGTTAAGTGGACCGCCTCGCCAACTGCCTACCCTGAAATCACACACTATGTAGTTTCAGCCGGTTCTGGTTCATGCCCAATTATTGTTCCGGCATCGAATAATCGAAATGTGACAATGCCAGTTGTAGTTGGCCAACCAGGTGGAACTCCGGTTGTTCAAGCAGTCAACGCGTACGGTTTCTCGGCAGCTGCCAAGTCAAACAAGTCTTACACCGCAGCCGAACTCGCAACTGTTGCTTCAGCTTCGAACATTAAATCTGTTCAAGTTTTACAACTCAGCGACTTGCACGGTGCAATTGAAGCAAGCTCGACAAGCATTGGTGCTGCAGTATTAGCTTCTGCATTCGCAAATGATCGCAAGAATGCAGCCGCTACGGTCACAGTATCTTCAGGTGACAATATTGGCGCAGCGCCACCAATTTCAACTGAGTTCGAAGAAATGCCAACTATTGAATCAATGAACTTGATGAAGTTCGACGCTTCGACATTTGGAAATCACGAACACGATCGTAACTTGGCACACGTACAGAAAGTTATCGGTGCATCTGATTTCCAGTGGGTTGCAGCAAACTACGGAGATTCATCTTTAGCAGTACTTAAGTCGGGCACAAAGGCTGCTAAGAGCTACACCATCATCGAACGTGGTGGCGTAAAGATCGGCATCGTTGGTTCGAATACCGATACAACTATCGAGCAAGTTTTCCCTGGCAACTTGGATTACACAGATGCTTCAGGCGTAAAGCGCACGATTCAGATTCAAGCTGGCGTAACCGGCATCAACGCGGCAATTGTTGAAGCCAAGAAAGCCGGCGCAGATATCGTTATTGCTGTAATTCACCAAGGCTGGTCTGAAAACGTCGGTGGCGTAGCTTCTGGTGTTTTGAACGACATGGCCCTACAGATCAAGGGTGCTGCAGCAATTTATGGTGGCCATAGTCACCAAACATTCTCAGCGCTAGTTCCTGGAAAGCAAAAAATCCAAGGAACTCTAGTCGGACAAGTATTAAATGCAGGCGTTGAATACACTCGCTCACAAATCTGCGTTAATACTGATACTGACAAAGTCATTGGTTCATCTATTGAAATCATTAAGAAAGCAGCTGTAGCAACAGTTGCAGCCGATGCTGAAACTGCTGCGCTAGTTAAGAAGTATAAAGATCAAATGACTAGCAAGTTAGATGTGAAGATTGGTTCAGTATCTGGCGTATTCCCACGTGGTGGCACACCAGCTGTTGAACGTTCTGGTGAAAATCCAATGGGTATCTTTATTGCTGATCTATTGCGTGCAAAGTACAAGACAGACTTTGCACTAACTAACGGTGGCGGTATCCGCGATACTTTCCCAGCTAAGACTTACGTTCCCGTGGACACCAAGTTGGTTCGTACTGGTACAGGAGCACTTGATGTAACTCTTGGAGACGCGCTAACTGTTTACCCATTCGGTAACCAGGTTGCAACAACAATTGTTACTGGTGAAAATCTTTGGAAGGCACTTGAAAACGGTGTCGGTGGTAATTACCCATCAGACGGTCGCTTCCCTCAAGTATCTGGACTCAAGTTCACCTTCGATTCAACTAAGGCAATCGGAAGTCGAATCGTTTCGGTAACTAAGTTGGATGGAACTCCAATCGCTAAGGATCAAACCGTTTACACCTTAACCACACTTGATTACATCATTTATGGTGGCGATGGATATGTAAATGTGTTCTCACCTGCAAAAGCAAAGGTCTTCGGAGCTCTACTAGATGTATTTGTAGATGCACTTAAGGCTGATATGGCTGCTGGCAATGTAACTCAAGTACCAGCACTTGATGGTCGTGTTAAGAAAGTTGCTTAACACTTAACAACTGATTAAAGATCAGGGGTGCATCTGCAAAGGATGCGCCCCTGATCTATTTTTACGCGATAAACTCTGCTTCTATGAGTTCGCAAGCGGAAAAACCCACAATTATTCTGGCCACTAGCAATGGCGTCGGAATGGGCCATCTTGCTCGCGCCAGCGCAATCGCGCTTGAACTAAAAGAGATTGCCAACCCAATTATTGTTTCAATGGCTGGCGGTGTTGCTGAAGTTCCTAATTTTGTCGGCGTGCGATGTGAATATATTCCAGGTCGCGATCGAGGTTGGATGCCCCGCAAACTCTGGGATGCTTATTTACGCGATCGATTACTTGCCCTAATTGAAGAAACCGATGCTCAAGTTTTATCTTTTGACGGCGTGGTTCCTTACCCAGGTGTTATCGGCGCGAAGTTAAAGAAAAATGATTTAGCGCTAGTTTGGGTACGTCGTGGTTTATGGCAGCGAAAACCTCAAGGTTTAGCACTTGGCCTGCAATCAATGATGATGGATGCAATTATCGAACCTGGCGATTTTGCTCGAGTTTATGATCATGGCCCAACCAAGAAGCGCAAAGACGCAGTTGTAAGTTCGGCCGTTTCGCTTTACCAAGAATCTACTGCTCTTAGCCGAGATGAAGCACGAATCGCCTTAGGTATTGATCTAAATCGTCCAGCAGTACTTGTGCAGCTTGGAACCGGCGACAGCGATGTGAATGAGAAAATGACGGCTGCTCTAAAAGGTTTAATTGGCTGGAAAGATTTACAAGTTGTTTTAACTAAGAAACCTGTAGATGCAAATGGAAATTCCTTGGTACCAGATGGACTTGAGATTAAACAAGTTAGATATTTTCCATTGGCTAAGGTTTTGCATGCATTCGATGCTGCTATATGTGCAACTGGTTATAACGGAGTGCACGAACTTCTGCCAGCGCTAGTCCCAACGGTATTTGTTTCAAATATCCGTGGAACCGATGATCAAGAAACTCGCGCTCAATGGTGTCACGATTTAGGGTATGCGCTGCGAGCTGATCAAGCAGATCTAGAAAACATAACTGAAACCGTAAAGTTGTTGCAAGATCCGCAAGAAAGAATGCGCTTACATCGCATGTGTAAGAAATTGCCAGAAGCTAATGGAGCTAAAGAGGCAGCCCGAATTCTCTATGAAATGGCCACAATTAAGCATGGCGCTCCACCTTCAATGATCGCTAAAGCGCGCCTTAGAGCCAAAGATTTCGGCCTGATTAGTTTTCGCCAGATTGCAAATATTATCTATCGCCAACTTGCCTTGATTTATCGCAAATTTAATCCCCATATTGTGGTTCAGTTTGTAAAAGTTGATCCGCCTTACTTTGGTGATGAAACTGATCCAAAAACTATGCGTCAATTGATAAATGGTGATGTTCGTTATGAACACTTGATCGTTGGGGCTTCTGAAAATTATCGTCGGCGTCGTGATGAGATAGCATCAGCAGCATATGGAACTGTGCGTCGGGTTGTAAATACTCATAAGGAGCCGCTATGAACATTCGTGGATTTGCAAAGCGAAGTAAAGCCGGCAATTTGATCTGGCGAACATTTATTGGGGTACTTGGTGGAACGGTTACGGTGTTAGGCGCAATAGCTCTGGTGGCACCGGGCCCTGGTGTATTGATTTTACTTGCTGGGCTAGGAATCTTAGCAACGGAGTTTGCGTGGGCTAGTAGAGCAATGAGTAAAACTAAAAGCATGGCGCAGACAGCTGCCGATAAAGTTGGAATTCCAACTTGGGTAAAGTATTTGATCTATGCAGGGGCGGCAGTATTTTCTATCGTAGTTATTATTTACTATCACATGCATCAATAATTCCAACTAAAATATTCGATGAGCGCTATTTGCGCTAGTAATCTATAGTTCTCCAAATGAGCGCAACTACATCAACACCAATTCATCCAGTTTTAACAAACCGTCGCAGCCCAAGATCATTTGACGCAAATGCCACAATGCCAACTGATGATCTGCTAGCGATTCTAGAGGCTGCGCGCTGGGCACCTTCGGCTAACAATTTTCAACCTTGGCGTTTTCATGTCGGCGTACGTGGCGATGAGGTTTTTAATTCAATACTTGCCACCTTGGTACCTTTTAACCAGAGTTGGGCGAACCGTGCCTCAGCTCTAGTTTTAGTCTCAATCGTTAATCAGAATGAAGATGGAACCCCTCGAGCGATTTCTGGCTTTGATGCCGGATTAGCAGTTAGCCAGCTAACTTTTGAAGCGCATAGCCGTGGCCAAGTTGCTCACCAAATGGCGGGTTTTGACGCCACAAAGGCGGCCGAAACTTTTGCATTACCTGCCCAAATCGCACCAATTGTAGTTATCGCGATCGGCGCCCAGGGCCCAGCCGAACAACTCGAGGGCGTTCTACTCGAACGTGAAACCGCGCCACGTCAGCGTAAAGATTTATCCGAAATTGTTTTAGCTGGATTGCCTAACTAGCAAACTGTTTAGAAGCGGGAACGGATCTCCCAGAGATCAACAAAGACTGGATTAAATAAAGTACTTGCTAAGTATTTAACACCAGCCGAACCACCAGTACCCATTTTGGCGCCGATGGTGCGTTCCACCATTTTCACATGGCGATAACGCCACTCTTGCAAGCCTTCGTCAATATCGAGCAAACGCTCACAAACTGATGCACTTTCGGGGTCATTGCGATGCACATCAAGTAAAGCATCTTGCACTGCCGAATTTGCAATATAGGTAGTTGATTTGTCGCGAGCTAAAACATCAGCCGGTATCAAGTGGCCGCGTTTTGAAATATAAACTAACAGCGAGTCCCAAACTGAGTTACGACTTGTGATCTGCAAAATTTCACTTTGTACACCAGCTGGTAAATGTCCAGCCATCGCACTATCGCGACGACCAAGGATTGCTTCAACTTTTCTAAACTGCGCGGATTGAAAACCACTAGATGAAGAAAGGTAAGAACGGAAACTATTAAATTGCAGCGGTGTCATCGTTTCAAGAATATCGATCTGAGCTACACATACTTTCATGATGGTACGAATGCGACCAAGCAGTGCAAGCGAGCGATGAGTTTCGCCAGCTTCGAGAGCGGTTTGTGCAGCTAAGAATTCGTGAATTAACTGTTTAAACCAAAGTTCATAACTTTGATGGATAACGATAAAAAGCATTTCATCATGCTCGGGACCTTCCGAAAGAGGTCTCTGCAAACTAAGCAGTTCATCTATGGCTAAATAAGAAGTGTAAGTAAGTGCTGGATCTACTTGATCACTACTCACGTAACTCTCGAATCTGATTTCTCAATCTTTTCATATTGTCTGGTTGTTACTAGATCGCGAATACGTTGAAAGCCATCCCAAATCTCTACGTAAGAGGTTGGCAGCGGTGAGATAGCTAAACGTATTGAATTAGGGGTGCGATAGTCAGGGATTACGTTGGCAAATTGGCGAAGTGCTACGCAGATACGAGCAGCATCTGGGTGCCCAATCGAGATGTGACCACCACGTTCGTTGGCATCTCGCGAAGTTAACAAAGTAAAGCCTAGGTCAGCCAACCAAGCATCGTATAGCTCGATCATCATTTGAGTTCCGGTCGCACATTTATGCGCAATCTGATTTAGACCCGCTTCTTCAATAATCGAAAACGCACTCTTAATACAACGCAACCCAATTAAAGAAGGGCTGGCAATTTGAAAACCACGAATACCTTCAGCACGTTCAAAGACTGGGCCCATTCCGAATTGATCACCTTGCGAAAACCAACCTTGAATTGGAACCTGTAGTTCAGCTTGTACGCGCTTGTTCACATATAACCAAGCCGGTGCACCGGGGCCAGAGTTACCATATTTATATGTGCAACCAACTGCGATATCTACACCGTTAGCGTCAAAGTTCATTTCGATTGCGCCAACTGCGTGGCTAGCATCCCAAAGTAGAAATGCGCCAAAGCTGCGAACTAAATCGGTTAAAGATTTAATGTCGTTGCGCGCTCCCGATCGATATTGAATTACCTCTAACGTCACTAACGCAACATCCTCAGAAAGATAAGGCTTTAAAATATCAACCGTAATTAACTCATTTTCAGCAACTTTAGGATCTTCGTTATCGATAAGTACTAAATTCAAATCGAATTGCTTAGCGATACCATCAAGAATGTAGCGATCAGTTGGAAAGTTTGCTAAATCCGTAATGATTGTTTTACGGCCAGGTCGGGCATGAATTGCGGCTAAACAAAGTTGATAGAAATTAACCGAAGTAGTGTCGCAAGCAAGAACTTGGCCAGCTGCGGCTCCTAAAGTTGCTCGGCCAATTAAATCGCCAGTTGGCTGAGCTTCATCCACCCAATGACCCCAGCCATTTACTACTTCTGGGCCCCATTCTTTAGTCATAAAATCAGTAACTGCCACAATAGTGTCATGCGGTAATCGACCTAGCGAATTTCCATCCAGATAACACATATCTGGATCGGTAATCACATAACGCTCTTTGAAATGACGTAGTGGGTCTGCGGCATCTAGTGCCAATGCATATTCGCGGTCAGTAACCTTCATGCCGTAAAGGTACGCTTTCCCCCTATGGCACGCAATCTTGTTAACGTCGAAAGCGTAAACAAAGCCTTTGATGTAAAGCAATTACTTGTTGGCGTATCGCTAGGTGTTGCTGAAGGCGAACGCATCGGAATTGTTGGCCGAAATGGTGCTGGCAAGAGCACTCTAATGAAGTTAATCGCCGGGATTGAGCAACCAGATTCCGGCCGAGTAACGAAGAGTAATTCAGTCAAACTAGGAATGCTTAACCAGGTAGATGTGGCTGATAAGGCGGCAACTGTTCGAGATGTTGTTTTAGGCGATAAAGCAAAACATGAGTGGGCTAGCGATGCTGGCGTTCGTGAAGTTTTTACTGGGCTTTTCGGCGGCTTTGATGATCATCTTTTCGAACGAACATTCATTTCACTATCTGGCGGTGAGCGACGACGAGTTGGCTTAGCTAAGTTGTTGATTGATGATTTAGATTTAATTTTGCTTGATGAACCTACTAACCACTTAGATGTCGAAGGCGTAGCTTGGCTCGCAAATCACTTAAAGAATCGTAAAAACATTGCGGTAACTGTAGTGACGCACGATCGCTGGTTTCTCGATGAAGTAACCGATCGCACCTGGGAAGTTGTTGGTGGCAAAGTCGAAGAATATGACGGCGGTTATTCAGCATTCGTTTTAGCTAAGGCCGAACGTTCTCGTCAAGCATCGGTACTTGACCAGCGCCGCAACATGCTGATTCGTAAAGAGCTAGCTTGGTTACGACGTGGTGCACCTGCTCGAACAACAAAACCAAAATTTAGAGTCGATGCTGCAAACGAACTAATTTCAGCGGAACCAGCTCCACGTGACACAACTGAGTTGTTGAAGTTTGCCCAAAACCGATTAGGTAACACGGTTTACGAAACGCACCACCTACAAGTACGTGCTGGCGATAAAGAGCTACTTGATGATCTCTATTGGAATGTCGGACCTGGCGATCGCATCGGCATTGTTGGCGTTAACGGTGCTGGCAAAACCACTTTAATGCGCACTTTGGCTGGTGAACTGCAACCCAGTGCTGGAAAACTAGTTACCGGTGTAACAGTTAAGGCAGCTTTCTTAACTCAACATTTAGCTGAGCTCGACCCAACTTGGCGCGTGCTGGAAGCAGTAGAAAAAGTTGCCTCCCATATTGAACTTGGCAAGGGCCGTACTCTTTCGGCATCACAACTTTGCGAACGGCTAGGTTTTGATCGTGATTCACAATGGACCCCGGTTGGTGATTTATCTGGCGGTGAAAAACGTCGCTTGCAACTGACCAGATTGCTGATGGAAAGCCCAAACGTATTAATGCTTGATGAGCCAACGAATGATTTCGATATCGAGATTTTGACCGAGTTAGAAGATTTGTTGGATAGCTATGCCGGAACGCTACTAATTATTTCGCACGATAGATATTTCCTAGAACGAGTTTGCGATCGTTTTGTGGGCTTACTTGGTGATCAGAAATTGCTGGATTTACCACGCGGAGTTGATCAATATTTAGAGTTACGCGAGAAAGCAATTTCAGGTAGTACTACCAAGAAAGAGGACAAATCAACTTCTTCAGCGGCCGAACAACGACAGGCAAAGAAAGATTTGGCTCGTATTGAGCGTCAAATATCTAAGCTGGAGGAAAAAATCGCTGCCTTATTAGACGAACAAGAGCAGTGTGAATTCGATGCCGACCGCCTAATTGAGATAGCCAATGAGCTAGAAAACTTAAAAATAGAAAAAGGGTTACGAGAAGATGAATGGTTGGTAACAACCGAAATTCTCGCCAATTAATTCTATTTCGATTCGCTAGTTGTTCACTTTCTATTGGGGCTCTATTACAGTGCAACAAAGTACTTTTCGCTCAAGTCATCAGGACTTTCATGTGAGCATAGAAAAGGTTAACTATGAAACTTCGCTACAAAGTTGCAGCCGTTGTTGGCATTGCAGCTCTTGGAACATCAGCAAACATGGCGGTCTCAGGACTCGCCAAACCAGAATATATCTTGTCAACAAATTCAGCTGTCACTATCAAGTCGTTGATTCATGCTGGAGATCTCAAGACCGGCACAGTAGTGCGCGGTATTCCAGACGGCATGGGCGCATATAAGAACGAAAATGGTGGAATTTCACTTCTATCAGTACACGAGATACCTTCATACAGCCCGTTAGCACAACTATCAAAGTCTGAAACATCTCAATGGGGTGTATCAATTACAAAATTTAACATTTCTCCTGTATCCAAAGTAATCACCAGTGCAGAAGATTTCATTAAGAAGATTAGCTACTACAACTACAACACAGGTCTTTACACAAACACCCCAATTGGTGGCGCCCCAGCCGGAACAACTAAGGGCATGGACTGGAACGTTAGCCGTTTCTGCTCAGCAACCCTTGTTCAAGCTGGAAATCTTGCATTTAAGTCAGGCGACACAACCTATGGGTACGAAGGCGCAGTATTCCTAAGTGGAGAAGAAGATGGCGATAGCGGTTACGCCCGTGGGTTTGCATTCGATATGGATGGAAACGGCATTCAACTTCCTCGCGTTGGTTTAGCTTCATGGGAAAACTTGATGCCAAACCTAAAGCCAGGCATGAACACAGTTGTAATGGGCAATGAAGATGGCTCAGCTACTGATTCTCAACTCTTTATGTATGTTGGAACAAAAACAACTACCGGTACTTTTGCCGACAAAGCTGGTCTAACTAACGGAACTCCTTATGTTATGAGCATCCCAGAGATCGCAAACGACAATGCTTTCCGTACCAAGTATGGAAAGAATAAGGCTGTAGATGTTACTTTCAACAAAACAATCTGGAATGCAAACATTACGGATCAACAAAAAGATCATGCCGCTCAAGGCACTGAAATGACACGCGTTGAAGATGGCGAATGGGATCCAACAAATCCAAACGTTTTCTACTTCCTAACAACTGAATCAAATAAGTTCCCAACTTCAACTGCGCCAAATCCTGCTGAGCCAACATTCTCACGTGATGGTGGCGGACTATGGCGTCTAACTTTCGTTGATGGCCAGAACCCAGATAAGGGTGCAAAGCTTGAGTTGCTACTTGATGGATCTGAAGCACCTTACTTAAGCAAGCCTGACAATCTAGCCGTTACCCCAAATGGCGTGGTAATCATTCAGGAAGATCCAGGTAACAACGGACACGTTTCTCGTATCGTGGCTTTCCGTACAAGTGATTCCAAGTTGGCAGTAATTGCTGAATTCAACAAGGAATACTTCGCACCAGGAGCAGCTAAGTTGATGACAGTGGATGAAGAGTCCTCTGGAATTATTGATGCAACTTCATTGTTCGCTCGAAACGGCGATACAAACTCTTACTACTTGTTCAATACCC
>Ga0209400_1000900_pt1 | contig 25386 bp, 16 predicted proteins | sample M_130807_EF_Meta_FD_187313 | JGI IMG/M metagenome (GOLD analysis project Ga0209400, IMG submission 187313) | Freshwater microbial communities from Lake Montjoie, Canada to study carbon cycling - M_130807_EF_MetaG (SPAdes) (version 2) | ecosystem: Environmental > Aquatic > Freshwater > Lake... | reverse complement strand
GCCCCAGGAGGCTCATTCATTTGTCCGAAAACCAAGGTTGCTTGAGATTTAGCCAATTCGTTGTAATCAACTTTGCTCAAATCCCAACCGCCTTCTTCCATGCTATGTTGAAATTCTTTACCGTATTTAATTACACCTGACTCAATCATTTCACGCAACAAGTCGTTTCCTTCACGGGTACGCTCACCAACACCTGCAAATACTGACATACCATCGTATGCTTTTGCAATGTTGTTGATCAATTCCATGATCAATACTGTTTTTCCTACACCGGCACCACCAAACAACCCAATTTTACCTCCTTTTGCGTATGGCTCAATTAAGTCAATTACTTTGATACCTGTATACAATGGCTCTGCTTGTGTAGATAAATCTTCAAACAAAGGCGCACTTCTGTGAATGGCTCTTGATGATTCAGTTTTTACAACATTCATACCGTCAATCGCTGTTCCTACTACGTTGAACAAACGACCACGAATTTCGTCCCCAACTGGCATAGAGATAGGTGCATCTGTTTGGCGCACTTCCATTCCTCTAACCAAACCGTCAGTACTATCCATGGCAACTGTTCTTACCATGTTTTCTCCCAAATGTTTCTGACATTCAAGGATGATTTTAGTTCCATCGGCTTTATCGATATAAAGCGCATCGTAAATTTTTGGCAGTTTGCCTCCTTCGTCTGAGAAACTCACGTCAACTACTGGACCAATTACCTGAGCTACAACTCCTGATTTAGACATAGTTATGTTTATTATGTTGGGATTTTAAGTGCCGCAAAGTTAGTACTATTCAGTTAATTTCAAATGTTTTATTCAACTTAATTTCAATTCTGCGATTATGAGGGACTTATAATCAATTCCTTGATTTTTAAATTTGCTTAGTCTTTGATAAAAAGTGCTTTCAATTCCGTTGCCTCGTCTGGCTGCATTTTACCTGCCAAAATTAAACGAAGTTGTCTGCGCCTCAAGGCACCATCAAATCTTTTCTTTTCCTCTTCGGTTTGGGGTTCAATGCCTGGGGTTTTCAATGGCGACCCATTTCTGTCTAAAGCTACAAATGTGTAATAGGCTTCATTGCTTAAGAACTTTTCGCCAGTTGGAATATTTTCAGCCCATACTTTGATATACACCTCCATGGATGTATTGAAAGCCCTAGAAACTTCTGCTTGCAGAGTCACCACATCCCCTAATTTGATTGATTTACCGAAGCTTACGCTGTCAACTGAGGCAGTTACCACAATTTTCTGAGAATGTTTTTGTGCAGCAATAGCTGCTGCAATATCCATCCAATGCAACAACCTTCCCCCCATTAAATTGTTGAGGGTATTGGTATCATTGGGCAAAACCATCTCATTCATGACCGTTCTGGAATCGGCCGGATGTTTAATTGTTGAATTCATGACACAAAGGTAAGGGGATTTGGGAGAATGGGGGGAATAAGTATTATTTTAATAGTATTAAATAAATTCATATCTATCTTAATATCATACAACTAATTCCTAAAGTAACAGTGAAATAACAAAAATTAAATTATCATTGTGATAACAAATATTTAAGTATGATTAATGAAATTAAAAATCTGATTAAAGAAGCTGTTGCTGAGGCATTGCAGGAGCATATTCTTACCACAAAAACCTCTGAGAATAAAGATTTAGTCAGAAATATAAATGAATATATTTCAAAAAAAGATTTGGAACAAAACTATGTATCGAAAGAAATCTTAGAAAGAGATTATTTACATAGAAATATTTTAAAAACAGATTATATATCTATAAAGGAACTGGCTGGTTACCTAGAAAAAGAAAAGACTGAAAATGAAATTAAATCGAATGTTAGGGAAACTAAAACGAATAAAATTAGAGACCTTAAACTGGGGAAAAACTATGTTCAATTTTCACTTTATAGTGGGGATTCTTTAATTGAAGAAATAGAAAAACTAAGAACTGAATTAACTAACTTAAATTCAAATATAGATATATGGAACACAAACGTCAAAAACAAAAGAATAGAAATAATTACAGAAAACGATGAACCAAAATTTAATCTTTGGAGAACACAGGATTTCTGTGACCTTGTTAGTTATCTAACTAGCTCAGCGTCTCAAAAAACAATAAACAAGACTGGAATTAATCTTAAAGGAAAAAATATAGAAGGGTGGATTGAAAAAAATAAAGAATTAGATAAAGTCACCTTCCGAATTTATGTAAATGAATATTCATCATATTAAAAAAATCAAAATAGAATTTAAGTCATACTAAAAGAAAAGGCCGCTAGCTTGCTGGCGGCCTTAATCATTTCTATTCTCGGCTCAAAACAATTATTTCCTCCCTCTTTTCTTGTTCATCAATGGATATTTAAGTTTATTCTGGTCAAGAAAATTATAAATCGTATCCTCTAATTCCTGAGGATTGGGATTTTCAGTATAGAGCACCTTGAATTTTTTAACCTCCAATTCATTCATGATGATGTTCCAGTAGTCTGCACGTTTGATATCTTTTAAGCTTCTACTACTTTCTGAAACCACATTGTTGATTCTGCCATTTAAACCCTGTTTAATGGTTTTTCCTTTGGCAGTTACCCCACCTGCTTTTCCAAAATAGAGTAGCTCATGATTCAGTTCCTCTATTTGATAATTCAAATGCGCTTCTTTGGAGTTACTCACTGCTTTTGAATTTTGTGTAAAAACCAAATACAAGCCAGGCTTTTCAGGTACTGTTTTGGTTTGCTCTTTTAAATGCCTAACTGGATGGCTGGTATTGCTCGTGAATTCAAAATTATTTGCGCCATTGTTTTGAATGAGCTTGTTTAAGAGTTGTATCATAAAATGTGATTTTTGGTTTTTTAAATTTAAATAACAGGGAAAAATTAGGGGTAGTCTTGGTCCAAAACGCAAAGCGTTTTGGACCAATTATCCATTACCTTACAAAGGGAACAATGGTAAATCCTAAATTCTTTAACACTGATTCTGCTCTTGTGGTTACAAAAGGCTGTGTCATTTCTTGCTTATTGGCAATTTCATAAGCGACACGAATAACCTCCTTTACGGGGTACATTTTTTCGGCATACAATACAGCTTTGGTTCTGTAATCAAATTTTGGAGCCAAATTTGTTTTTTTAATTTGGTCGATTGCTTTTTTGACGTGGATTGGATTGATGTTGTTCATATGTGTTTTGAAATTGTTTTAATTGTTAATGGCGCCGAAAAAATTCAGACAAAACGAAAAAATGAAAAATGTATTGGTTTGGGGTATAGAAAATCTAGACAATTGCTATAGTTAGCAATTGATGCAACAAAGGTAAAATGAAGCTTTGCAAGTTTACTGCAAAGTGCTGTTTATCGCGGCAACTTCGTTGCCGCGATAAACTGCAAACCAAAGCTTATGCCGCAAATCCGATTAATTTTCGATTTTGAGAACCTGTTTCCAATTGGGCAAATTCAACAAGTAAGTCCATACTAAATTTCTTACCTGTTACTTCTTCAAAAACTACCAACTTGGCAATGTTTGCAATTTGTGCTGGAGATAACTTAAACTGAGCGCTTAATTTTTCTGCCTCTTCCTTTTTAAGTTGAGGGAAATATTCTTGCCATATAATCTGTTGGATTTTAGCAGATGGCATGCCAAATTTCAATTTGAACAAGAACCTACGCTCAAAAGCGGGGTCGAAATTCTTCATCATATTGGTGGTCACAAACATGATGCCGCCGAAGTTTTCTAATTCTTCTAGTAAAATATTTTGAATGGAATTATTTGACTGATCAATACTTCGCTCAACTGACAACCTTTTACTAATAAGACTGTCACCTTCGTTCAACAAGAGCAAAGCATTTCTTTTGTGTTCTTCACAATAATTCCTATAGTCTTCAAACACACGATGGATTGATTTTTCTGTGTCACCCATGTACTTGCTGATGAGCTGACTCGCCTCAATTTTAAAAATAGGCCTTTGTGTTTTCTTCGCCAATTGGTAAACAAATTCCGTTTTTCCTGTACCCGGTGCACCAGACAAAACCGCACAGAATCCTGCTTTTGTTTTGTATTTTGTGAGAACTTCTGGTAATTTATTTTCAAAAACAGCTTCAGAACAAAGTTGGGTTATTTTTTCTGTTTGCGCTTTGAGCTCATTTTCAAAAAACAGCTCTTTTGCTTGAATGGTAGTTTCATCAACAAGTTGAAAATTTCCTTTAGTACTTAGTTTTTTGTTTTCAGGTTTTGTTTCTATACACAATGCTTTATAAAAAGAGGGTGTTGCATTCATGCACTTATTATCCATTAGTATTGATTCTATGTGCGGTTCAACAAACTGACTTTTGAAAATAGGATGAGTTTCCGTCAACAAGGAAAACAAGAATTTCTCATCAGTTTTTTCATAATCAAATACATGCTCAATGCTTGGCTCCCATTCAAAAGGACTGCCAGTTAAACCCGATTGAGCCAGCAGCATCCAAACTAAAATTAGTTCATTACAATCTTTGTCTTGAAGTTTCAAATGAGCAACTGATTGGTATGTCTGGTTTAAATGCGTTTGAATGAACAAATCTAAATCTTGAACCAGTTTGATGTCTTTGTGTTGCTTGATGAGCTTTAATAATTTTCTCCTGAAAAGTTCATAAGGCATTCTCTTGTGAATTCGCTCTTTGAATAACTTTTTAATTTTTTCGAGTAAACTAAGATTGCTTTTACTTTTGGAGCTATTCTTTATCTGTAAAGTTAGGCCATTTAAAATAGCTGTTAGCTGGGCATCTGAAATATTAAAATTAATTGAATTCAATGGCGCATCATGGTAGGTAAACCTTTTAGAAGAAGCTACCACATCCCTTTCCGCCAACTTTTGTAGTGATTTTACCGCACCAATTAACTCAACAGGTTTGCACCCAATATGATTTGAAAAATCAAGCATGGGGCTTACAGTATCATTCGTTAAACTAAAAGTAACCAAGAGGCTTAAATAAAGACAATCTTCGATAGAGTAATTTGCACCAAATACTTTTTGGAGTTCAACTAATTCTTCTTTAGAGGCTACAAGTGCCCCTATGAATGAACCCGCTTGGTTAGACTTGTTTTCGATTTGTCCGATTAATGATTGTGTGTAGTGTTGTTTATGCATAGTTGTTCAATTTTTTAATGGTTTGGTAAAATGTTTGACTCAATTCAAGGATGGCCGTTCTCTTTTTAAGGTAGCGGAGCCATTTAAGTGGAATGCTTTCGGAACCATAATAGATGCCAGCAAGCCCGCCCGTAACAGAAGCAGTAGTATCGGTATCTCCACCTAAATTCACAGCCAAGAGTACAGCATCGGTATAATTGTTGGTAGTAAAGAAACACCAAAGCGCAGCTTCCAAGGTATAGATTACATAGCCTGAACTATGAATAGCCTCTACTGAAAGTAAATGTAAATCACCTTTGAGGATCCTTTCGAAGTATTCCAATTCATCGTCATAAGCTTTTTGTTGGGCGTATGCTGAAAAGATTTCATTGGCATTGACATAGGCTTTCAATTTGTCTTTGGTCAATAACAATTCCCTGGCATATATCTCAAAATAAATACAGCTCAATACTGAACGAATATGTCGGTGGGTGATTCCACTGATTTCAGTCAACAATTGAACCCTTTGCTCAAAAGTCATGTTGAACCCGTAAAATACAAAGGGCAAAATCCGCATCAAGGAACCATTGCCATTGTCATAGCCTCTGATTCCTCCACTTTTGTAAGGAGATTCTCCATTCCCAAGTTTGATCAATGCCGACTCTGTTATATTACCAATGTCAAACAAACGGGTATCTGCAGCCCAAAATCCATGTTGGTACCAATCGAGCATGTATTGAGCCAAACGTTCAATACTAAAACCGTCACAAATGGCCTGGGCCAGACACATACTCAATGAAGTATCATCAGAAAATGTTCCTGCATCTTGGTAATGCGGATACTTTGCATCTTCTAAACTGGTCATGGGTAATTGAAGCATTTGTTCTCTCGACCAAAATTCTCTTGGAACTCCTAGCGCATCGCCCATTGCAAGGCCAATAAACGCTCCTTTGATGTTGTCTTGTGTTATTTGCATAGTTTGTTATTGATTGTATGACCAGTTGAAAAGAAATTGTCTTTGAATATCCGATTCAGGGGAGCGCCTGTTTTGAATAGAGGTGGTACGTTTGAGATAAGCAATCATGTCAATCACGTTTGCTTTGGTAGCATATCCATGCCTCAACAAATAACAGCCAACAACTAAACCAGTACGACCAATTCCCCCATAACAATGTAAATACAAGGGTAATTGTGCGTTCACTTGTAAGTCAATGGTGTCCAAAATATCTACCATCAAATCAGTACTTGGAATACCCCCGTCTATAATGGGCTTTCTGATAAATTGAATACCTCTCTCGGGTAAAAAGGCAGGATAATTAAAAAATGGCTCCCCTTGATTGTTCAATTCAGTTGGCTCCATTAAATTAAGAACGACTTTGATGCCAGTCTTTTTTAAAGAGTTGAGTTTGGTAAAACTGTGGCCCGCTTGTGGTGCAGCAGGAATGCCTCCAGCCAAGAAAAGGTTAGGGATGACCCAGAAAGAACGTTCAAAAGGTATTATCATAAGCAGTTTTAAAATTGGTGTATTAAGAATGGAAATGTGAAATGTGTAATTGGGCGTAGTGGTTTAAAGGAGCTACAAGTGCTTATTTGTCTGATTTTTTGCCAGAACCGGCATCAAAAACAAGTACAATAGCAATGATATAAATGAGTCCTAAAATGATTGCCCATAGTATCTTCAATAGAAGTTTGATTGAAAAAGCAAGAAAAGTAGGTAAGAAATAAAGATTGAGTTGGTCAATTTTTTCTTTACCTGATTCGTAAAATGAAACCAGTAAAATAAGTAGTAGAAATAAAATTAAAAGTTGAATAAAAGTTACTATCATTTTAATATATTTGGTTAAGTAGGGTAAACGATGAACGTAAAAAAATGAGTATCAAAAGATGTCAAAGAACGAGGTGGCTTGAACAGGTGGTGCTAGCGTCACTCTTTTCAAGTAAGTTTTGCAAAGGTAAAACCAGAATGTGCAGGTTTTCTTCAAAACTGACTTTTGTTATTATATTGACTCACTAAAGATTGATAATCTGAAACTTAAAACAAATAGCGACAAATGCCACACATAAAAAAAAGGGAAGAAAGACTTAGGTTATTAGAAACCTATTTAAAGTCTAAAAATGGGTTTAACATTAGAGAATTGCAAGATAAAGTCAATGAAGCGCTCGATGATAGCCCTTCAATCAGTAAAAGAACCATCTATTTAGATATAGAAATTTTAAAAGAACGAGTTGACATAGATAATACTAGTGGAAAATATCGATACATCAATAGGCATGATAGCTATTTTGAAGAAACCATTAAACCTGAATTAAGACATGCCATTGAACAACTTTATAGCTTCTTCGCATTAGCTAAAGATACTGAGCAATATGAAAAGATTGGGATTATTCTCAATGATTTTATTAGGGATGAACTCATCCAAAAACAACAAGATGATGAAAATGGGGGTTTCATTCAAATGGGAAATGCGGTCATTCGCAGCGATATTCAATGGATTGAGCAGATTTATGATGCCGTATTAAACAAACGAACCCTAGAAATTTATTATGCATCCATCAATAAATTTCCAGAAAAAAGAATCATTTGCCCCTATTTACTGAAAGAATTCGACAATGAATGGTTTGTAATTGCCTATTCTATTGGCAAAGCCGATAAAATGTCAACCAATGTATTCAAGCTTAAACGCATAAAAAGTATTGCTCTTAGTAACCAAAAATTTCAAATTGACCCAAATTTCAATACCCAAACTTATTTCAACAATTGCATTGGCATATACCACCAACACGGAGCAGAGCCACAAACCATCAAATTAAGAGCTAGTTCCAAACTGAAATATTTGATTCAAGAAAAACCATTTCATCATAGCATGCAAATCATTGAAAAGAATGAGGATTCAATTGATTTTACTGTTCATGTCTATATTACTGATGAACTCCTTTTAAAAATAATTGGATATGGGAAATTACTAAAAGTGCTAGAACCCTATGAACTAAGGCAAAATATCAAAAATGAACTTAACGAAATGGCATTTTTATACAATGATTAAAAATGAGGTAAAGAGCTTCAGGCTTGAAATATGGCTTTCAAAATAATTATAGACAAAATATATTTGATAGAATAATTGTTAATTTTATTATATATTGAATCATCATTTAATGAATGAAGAAATAGCCTATGAAACATGCAAGTATGATGGAACAAACTATGACCCAAAACCATAGAAATCTTTTTAAACCATAAAATCCATTACCCTAAAATTTATCAAGACTATTCAATTAAATGAAAAACAATAGCTAAAATAAAACGAAACTATATTTCGTGTATGCTTATTCTAAATGGAATTATTAGGAAGTTTTTAGAATGGGGATTGCAGGTATTGGGTTTTAGCTGTCGGTATAACAGCGACACCATATATAGCAAGTAGAGAAATTATAAAGTAATATTGAAAAAATGACTGAACAACAACAAATTTGCTTTAACAAGCTTGTAGAGATTCGCACCTATCTTGCCAATGCCTTAGATTTATCAGCTGCTTCAGGAGTTCAAGATACTGTTGTTGAAAAATATAGTGACCAAGCACATTTTATTTACGAGCTTTTACAAAACGCAGATGATGCGAGAGCAAGTAAGGCTGAATTTACACTAACTGATGATAGTTTGTATTTTAAACATAATGGTACTATTCATTTTTCAATTTCAGAACCAGATACATTGGAGGATAAGGAAATTGAAAGACGAGATAAACTTCTAGGAAATTTAGGCCACCTCAACTCAATTTGCTCTATTGGTAATTCAACAAAAAAATTAGAGTCAAACTCTATCGGAAAATTTGGCGTAGGTTTTAAAGCGGTTTTTCAATACACCGAAACTCCTCATATATACGATCCGAATTTTCAATTTAGAATTGACCGATTTATTATTCCTGTAAAATTGGAAAACGATTTTCCCGACAGACATAAAGACGAAACAGTATTTTACTTTCCGTTTAACAAAGCCGAAATGTCAGCAGAAAAAGCTCATTCAGACATTTTAGAAAAGTTGAAAAAATTAGTTTTCCCAACTTTATTTTTATCCAACTTACAAGAAGTAAAATGGAACGCTAAAACTGAAACAGGAGAATACACAAAAAGAAGTGATAAGCCCGAAAAAACTAACGACATCACCTACAAAAAAATTGAACTCAATCAGCAAATTGGATTAAGCCAAACCAAAGAAAAATTATATTTATTTAGTCGATGCACAGAAGAAAATCATACCTATTCTATTGGCTTTTTTCTTGACGAAAAAAATAATCTAACGCCAAAACAATTTTCAGCATTTTGTTTTTTTCCAACAAAGGAAACTACAAACTTAAATTTCATTCTTCACGCTCCTTTCCTATTAACCGACAGCCGAGAAAGTATTAAACGCTTTGAAAATCACAATATTGAAATGTGCAAGTTGCTTTCGCAACTTGCTGCCGACAGTATGTTGATTTTAAAAGAATTAAAATTGATAAATGACGATATTATCACTATAATTCCTTATAAAGAACCTGGTAGTAATGACTTGTTTGCGTTGTTTTATGAAACCATAAAAGAAAAGTTTGAAACAGAAAAATTACTGCCAGCAAAAAACGAATATGTAGAAAAGGAAAATGCTTTTTGGGCAGAAGACAATCCTGTTTTAAACTTATTCTCTGATGAACAACTTGCTTCAATAATTGAAGAAGAAAATGCAAAGTGGATTTTCAGAAGTTTTGTTAGAAACCAAACAATAAAAGACAAAGAGCTAAGAAATTACATAGAAAATTGCACAAATAATTGGTATGAAATGAGCGATTTACTAAAACGTATTGACGCTAATTTTATAAAAAACCAAACTTACGAATGGTTACACAATTTTTATAGGTATCTTTTAAAAAATAATTCTTATTGGAGTGATATAAAAACAAAACCTATATTTCTTAACCAAGATGGAAATGCCGTTCCTGCCTTTGAAAAAAAAGGTAAAATTTTTCACGAAATTTTATTCTTACCTTCTGACAATCTTAATTCATCATCAAAAACAATTCATTCAGACTTTTTAGAGAACGAAAATACAAAAGAGTTTATTGAAAACTTTGGTATTAAGATGCCGAGTTTAAAAGATGAAATATACAATCACATTTTGCCATTATATGATACCGATGAAGCTATTGACACACGACCACATTTTGAGATATTTTATAAATATTGGAAAGAAGAAGGTCGACCAGAGGAATTTATAAATCTGATAAGAGATAAATCATTCATTCTTTACAAAACAAATGATGATGAAACAAGGTTTAGAGGCGAAGCAAGCGAAATTTATTATCCAATATCAGATTTAGAACTGTATTTTGAATCAAAGCCTGACACTAAATTTGTTGACTTAGAAGATTATTATTCTTTTATAACAGATGAAAAAGAACAGCAAACGCTTAAAGAGTTTCTGCTGAAATTGGGTGTCAATGTATTGCCGAGAATATTGAAAGAAGAAATAACAGATTCGTCTATAAAAGAAAATTTAAATCTTAATAAGTCAACATACGGATACAATGACAGAAATACAACTATTGATAGAGTTATAGATGGTTGTAAAGAAATTCTAATAAATATTGTTAGCAACAAATCGTTATTATTATGGCGTTATATAGTGAAATTACCAAGCTATGAATATTCAAAAGGCGACCATAATTATTTTTCTTACTCTCAGTATTACCAAACTTTTGAGACTACTACACTAACTCAACTAAAAAAAAGAAAATGGCTTTTATCAAAAAATGGCGAATTTGTAGCACCAAACGAAATCACCATAAATGAACTAGCAGATGGTTACGAAAGTAATTTAGAGTTAGAACGTTTACTAGGTTTTAAGCCAACTGTTATTTTAACCAAAACCGAAAGAATTGCCCAAAAATTTGAGAGCGAAGAAGAAGCGGAAGAAGCAAGAAAAGCATTAGAAGAAAAAAGAGAAAAGGAAAGACGAAAGACAGAAAGAATAACATCAAGAACAAATACAGATTTTGATACAGATGATTTAGAAATTGCGATTGAAAGTTTAGAAAATCTTTCAGAATCTGTATCAAAAACAAAAACTGAAAAGGAAAAAATAAATACGTTACCTGTCTTTGACGAAGATGAAGAACTTGCAAAAGGAATTAAGGATTTAAAAAAGCAATTTGAAATCAAAAAAAGTCGAATTTATTTAGCTGAAAACATCAAAAACAGCGTAAAATATTCCTACGATTGGTTTATTGCTTATATACAGCTACTTACTACATACGGTGAAAAGCAAGAGACACAGAGGCAAAAATCAATTTCGTTTCAAGAAATAAAGCACTACAAAGCCGATAACAAATACTTTTTGCTCTGCGGTGCAAGTAGTTACATTTCGCCTGAAATTGAAAATGCTGACGATTTTAAAGTTTCACTTGTTTTTGGAAATGGTAAACGAGAACACATAATAGTTGAAGGCGTTTCTAAAAAAGGGCAAGATTTATTGATTTATTGTCGAGAGCCATTGCCAAGCAATACACTTTCCCGTCTTTCAAACATCTTTAAAGTTGAAATCAACTTTACACCTGTAATTAATTTACTTGATAGATTAAAAAAAGTATTTGAAAATAGAAACTACATTGACGAATGGGAAAATATTGAAGAAGCAATGCCTTCTTTGAATTATATATATGGACCACCGGGAACAGGCAAAACAACAACACTTTGCAATAAAATCAATGAAATATTGACTTCTAACCCAAACGCTAAATTATTAGTGCTTACACCAACCAATAAAGCATCGGACGTAGTTTGTAAAAAATTGCAAGACATTAATCCTAATATTTATGCAGTTCGTTTAAGTCGTCCAACAGACCCAGAATTAGAAGAAAACCAAATTTATCGTGATATTCTTGACGCTGAAGTTATGCAAAGTGTTGACGTTGTTGCTTCAACAATTCACAGATTGCCATATTTTGATATTCAAGAAATTGGTTTAATGTTTCAATATGATTGGGATTATGTAATATTTGATGAATCATCAATGACAGGTTTGCATTATATAACTTTTGCAATAATGGCATTATTTAAGACAAATCCGAATACAAATTTTATCGTTGCGGGTGACCCAAAGCAAATTCCGCCTGTTGTTGAAATTGATGAAAAAGAATTGGAGAATTTTAATTTTCAAGACGAGAACATTTACAAAATGATGAAACTTGAAAGTTTTAATCCCGAAGAACAAATAATTAGAGAAACTGACAGCATTGTAAACCTTGCGACTCAATACCGAAGTGTTCCTAACATTGGACAATTATTTAGCGAACTTTCTTATTCTAGTTTGTTGAAGCACGACAGAGCAACGAACAGAACAGAAGCAAAACCATTGCCCGAAAATTTTAGAGAATTAATTTCATCTAACGTTACGTTTATAGATATTCCATTAAATCAAGATAATTCAATTTACAGAGTCAATAAACTTTTTTACAGTTCGTATCATACATATTGTGCCATTTTAGTTTCTGAAATCATTAAATATTTTGATGCAAAAAATAATGACGAACTATGGACAATCGGATTAATTTCACCGTACAAAGCACAAGCAATGTTGCTCAATAAATTGATAACTTCTTACGGTATTTCTACAAAAATAAAAGTGATTTCTGACACCGTTCACGGTTTTCAAGGCGATGAATGCGATATTGTATTTTTTGTTTGCAATCCGAACAACTATTTTTATTCAGGCCACGAGAAAGCATTACTTTCAAAAGAATACATTTACAATGTTGCTATAAGCAGAGCAAAAGATTATTTGATTGTATTGCACCCATATACGGCTATTCAAAACAACAACTTCATCAACAAGATTGGACTTTCGTATAAAAACTACTTTGGCAACACAAAAATTTTGAACGCAAAAGACTTTGAAAAAGCATTATTCAATAGCGAAACATACATAGAGAACAATAGCTATGTTTCAGGACACGACAATGTAAACGTTTTTGGACTTTCTGAAATGAAATATTTCATCAAAGCCAACGATACAGCAATTGACATACAATTAAGAGACTTAAAAGAAAATAAAATAAACGACTTAATAGTAGACCAAAAGAATATAAACCAAAACAGTGGTCTGAAAATTGTTGGAAAAATAGACTAAAGTAAGTTTGAAAAGCATAAGAAATGAAAACCGAACGGCTAACAGCACCTACCCAATCGGCGGGGTTTCGAGCTTCGTCTGACAGTTTTGTGGTTCATCAAACATTAGCTTTTCAAATCAAGTTTTGTGGTAAAAGTCCCGCCCTTCTGGTAGCTTCAAAACGTTATAGGCAAGTTAACTAAAGAATAAAAAGCAATAAAATATGGCATATCTAATTACTTGCGCTGGATCTAAACGTCAGCCAATAAACAATCCAAGTAGTTTGCAACAACTTTCATTTCATAAAGAGTTGGGAGTAGCGCGAGAAAACTTAATAGCATTAAATCCTCATATCCAACTCAATTGGGAATTAACTCTTCCAGCATGGCAACTCTATTCAGGACCTAGAAGTAAATTGTATCCACAAATAACTGCAGCAAACTGGACTAAAAACTGCATTGAAATTCGAATTTTATCAGCTTTATTTGGTTGGATAAAGCATACCGACCTTGTCCCTTATTATGATTTGAAAATGTCAAATAATATTCCGCAAACAGGGCAAAAAATATATAAGTATTGGAATAATCAGAATCTACTAAATCAATTTGTAAATCTGAACGATATTGACTTGTTATCAGGAGATTATAGAAAAGCTGTCCATGGAAACACAAGTCCCATTGCGATAATTCCAAATGCCCAATTCACTGATTATGGAGTTCAAAAAGGAATTTGGTTGAACAATCAATTAAACAATATTATATGCAGTTAATTAAAGATTATGTTCGAGAGAATTCTAGTATACTCTTTCAACACACGCCAAACAATGTGCTCACTGCACTTTTTGATACAAAAGGTTTTAGTTTCACTTCGGCCGCTCAAAATAATTACAACATAATAAAAAATAATCCACACCTATACGTTGCATGGACAAATGATGAAAATGGATATTACTATGTTGGCAAATCCTTTCAAGTTGGAGGTAGATGGAAAAGATCACATGCTTATCATTTAGGAACTTTAGCTCATCATTTACACAACACAATCCGTTATGACGATCAAAATCATGCACATTGGATTGAGCATTGGATGATTGAAGAAACTCAATCGCAAATTGAGAATAATCTTTTTTCTATTAGCTTGAAGAAAGAAGTATACATATCATTTATTCCCTTTGATATTTATTCGAATCAAGATCTCAATACATTGCCCAAGGAAGAAATCAAACGGATAAATAAAAATACAGAAAGAGATTTAATACAATCTTATCTTGATGACAATTTAACGCTACTAAATGTACAGCACAACTGAAAAGCCAGCCTATAACATGGGCTTAACCAAATTGGCGGTTCAGTGGTTAAATGAAGTTTTGTGCTTCGAAATCGCCAACTTCTTTTAGCTGCAAACCGTTATGCCACCTGCTAAAAAACGACAAAAATGACAGAAAGTATCAAAGAAAAAATATTAGACATTCATACAATTGTATCTAATAGACTGAATTCCAATAAAATATCATTTTCATCAGAGAAGTCTATAGTTTTTGATTTCGCATGGCAGTTTTCAGTAAAATATCAATGCTACTAAAAATAAAAAGTATATAATACCTGATAATAAATTCGCAGTTCTTAAACCAATTTTAATATATAAAATGGATCAACAACCACACGACAAATCAGCAAAGTATTATGACTTTGTTTTTGAAAGAAGATTTGGTGCTATGTATAATATGCTAACGCAAAACAACCTTTCTAAAATTAAAAGTATTGCACTAGATGGCAAAATTCTTGACTTCGGAGCAGGAACCGGAAGGATAAGTATTCCATTAGCAATGGATGGTTATGAGGTAACTGCCATTGACTGTAGTTCCGAAATGTTAGAAGAATTAAGAAGAAAAGCTAAAGATCGAAACTTGAATATTGAAACACATTTAAAATTGACAGATATAAATACAAAAGATTTTGATTTAGCGATTGCTATTTTTACTGTCTTGGCTTACGTGAAAACACAACCTCAATTGAAAGCTGTATTTGAGCTTGTTTACAGTTTATTAATACCTGGAGGCTTTTTTATGTTTGATTTAGAAAGTAGAGCGGGCTATGATGAAATTTGTAGAATCAATAACGGAATTGTTCATAATAGAGCGGAAGATTATGTAACAGTTAATTTTCAAGATAATAACTCTAATTTATGCGACTACTATGAGAAAGTTAAGGGAACTTTACCTAGTGGCGAGGTCTTCAATTATACGGAAAGTTTTGTAATAAAATTTTGGACTATAGATGAGGTTCGTTTAATTTTTAATGAGATAGGGTTTACTGAAATTGAAAAATTTGCATTTGCTAATGCTGAATATTTAATTCTGAAAAAACCTTAGAATTACTTGAAAGTGGATAAACATAATATTGCATAAACAATAACCCTATTCATAATAGTTAATGGGCAATATATAGACCAGTACTTTCTGCGAATACAAAATTAAACTATAAAAGTGAAGACCAGCTCCCACTCAAAAAAAGAGCTATACAAAAAGCTTAATATTAGAAAATAAAAACAAGTTATGAGTAAATGTAAATTTTGTGGAAGCAGTAGCTTTGGATCTTGCTCCTCTAGTCCACACCGAAAACATGAACATTCCAACATTGGAAACAAGTGTGTTTATTGTGGCTCATCTTCTTATGGGAGCTGCTCTTCTAGTCCTTCAGGCAAACATAAGCACGAATCAGGATATGGCAAATGTTGTTATTGTGGTTCTTCATCATTTGGGAGCTGCTCATCAAGCCCCTCAGGCAAACATGAACATTAATAAAGCACTAATTTTTCATGATTTTTCCAATTAAGAAAAAATAAAAAACAACACATAACAGCGTTGAAAGAATTTGGCTTTTCCTCTAGCTCAAATCAAAGTAACATCTGGTTCATACAATACTCCCACAACTACCCCAAACATGAAAGCCCGTAAAAAAAGACTTTACACAGACACAAAATTTCTTACTGAGTTAAGGCCCTTTCGCAATTATTTGAATAAGGAAAGCCTTGAAAAAGTTGTTGCTAATATTAAAAAATTAATGATTGAATCAGGGTTATCAGTAAAAGAACAAAATGGAGCTGGATATATGGGAAGTCATATTCATGCCATTACTAAAATTATTTGAAGCAAAAACTATCTGCAAGCATCACTCAAAATTGTTGATTTATGATTGCATTGAAACTTTTTAGTGCACCCAAAGGGACTCGAACCCCTATCTTCAGAACCGGAATCTGAAATTTTATCCATTAAACTATGGGTGCAGTACTGCGAATATAAAGATGCAGGCCAATCAATCCCAATACTCAAAAAAATAGCTATAAAAAAGGGGAGTTCATTTGAACTCCCCTTTTTTATGAATTGATTACTCGCTTATTGCTTAATCAATGATTGGTAAACATTGCGTTCGCCAATTTGAATTTTCAAGATATACGATCCAGAAGCACCAAAGTAAGAATCATCTAATTTGAAGCTATGTGAACCGCTCATCAATTTACCGAAATCAGTTGCTTTCACTGTTCTACCTAACATATCTGTTACCGCAATTTTCACATTATCGGTTTGTTTCAATTCAAAATTCAAACCTGTGAAATGTTCAAATGGATTTGGATAAGTAGTTAAGTTAAAATGAGCCGCCAAGTTTTCTTGCATACCCACTCTACAATCAGTGTATACTGTAAACTGTTTACTGATGGTACAACCACTTGCATCTTCAATGGTTACAGATGCTTTGAAAGTACCTCTGTCATTGTAAGTAAAGGTTGGCTGTGGCTGTTTAGATGTTGAGCTATCAGCATCACCAAATTTCCATGAGTAGCTAACTGCATCATTGATATTGGTACTGAACTTGATGCGTGGACTGAAATCGCAATAAGGATACAATCTTGCATCAACATACTGCGTATCAACTACAATAGCAGGTACATTTGTAATGGTAACCGAAGTAGTTTTTGTGTCTGTACATCCACCCTCTTTTGCAGTGACAAGCAATTTCAAGTCGTAAGTACCAGGAGTGGTGTAGATATAAGAACCAGCATTGCAATTAGATGAAGTATCACCCGTTCCAAAAGTCCAATGACAAGTATATGAACTGTTATCAATAGTATAAGAATTATTGAAGATCTTCACTTCGTTGTTTACACAAGCAGGGTTTGGTGTTGCATTGTAACTAGCTACTGGTTTATAATTCACAAATATATCTTGGGAAGCAGAATCTTTACATCCGTTCAAAATATCCGTTGCTCTTAAAGTGATAGTTTTAGGTCCTGTTGACGAGAATACTTTGCTTGGATTGAACTGGTCAGAAGTAGTATTGTCACCAAAATCCCAGAAGTATTCTAAGTTTTGAGCACCACCACTAAATGAGGTATTGTTCTTCACTGATATCTGGTCGTCTTTACAAGTATTGCTTGTAGTGAATGCAACTTTTGGCATATCATTTACCGTTATGGTTTTGGTAACTGAATCAGCACAACCAAAATTAGAGTAGGCTCTTAAAGTAACATTGTATGTACCAGTTGCAGGGTATTTGTAATTAGGAGTTGCCCCTAATCCTGTTTGACCATTGCCCCAATTCCAAGCATAACCAATTGCACCAGAAGGAATAGTACTACTGTTAGTTAAAGGAACTTCCGTATTGAAGCAATGTTCTTTGGTGGTGAACTTAGCTGTTGGTTTAGCGAATACATAGATATTTCTCGTATCTGTATTGGTACAACCACTGGTATTGGTTACCGTTAAAGAAATTTGATAAGTTGTATCAAATTTAGCAAAGTTGTATCTAGGTGTATTTCTTGAATCTTTCAATCCACCTGGGAAAGTCCACTCATAATTAGTACTTGCTAACTGATTTTCTACTCTGAATAAAGTTGAGTCATTTGTACATGGTGTAGCATATGTAAACTGTGCTATTGGAGAAGGCAATACCGTTACAGTTTTCTCCATAACCGATACCAATCCATATCTGTCTGTTACGAATAATTTTACAGTATAAGTAGAATCTTTAGCATAAGTTTTCTTAGGATTGATACCAATTGAACTGGTATTGTCTCCAAACTGCCATGCAAAGCTGAATGGGAAATTGATGACAGGTCTGATTGAAGGCTCTGCAGAGAACTGCAATGCTGACAAGGCACATTTATTACCATTTGGTGTTACAATAAAATCGGCAGTTGGTGGAGTTGCTACCCTAAATGCACGAATTATAACAGAATCACAATATGATTCAAGCAATCTATATGTTAATTTCAATCGGTAAGTTGTATCTAACATATTGGCCTTGGCAATAATTCTAATATAACCCGGACCATTGAAACTTGGATCAATGGTTTGGAATCCAGAGAAAGGAGTTGGAACAAATGCTGTTGCATTTGAACCTTCAGTATAAACTACCCATTTTGTACCATAATCTTCGTTGCTCATATTTGAAGGTGGCACAATTTGATAGGTTAATGTATCACCAACCTTTGCACCATCTGGAGATGAGGTTGTACCTGCATTGTATGCCCCGCTAAATGGTTTACCCGCAACCAAGAAAGGACCATTATAAAAACGATTGATTAAAACAGTTACCGTATCAGGCATGGTATTGCTACATGTTGATGTTCCAGCAATGAAAACACCATTTGAAGTTGAAATGCTATTGTATGCAACAATTGATGTAGTTAAAGTATCTACATTCGGCGATTTAAATCTTAAAAATAAATTTGAGCCATTACCAGGAGCAATTGCCAATGCAGAATTATTTGACAAATCAAATGCAGCATAGTTAAATCTGCTATCAGTACTTGGAATTGTAATTGTAACTGAATCTTTCAAACATTGAGGAATTACGGTGTAAGGCAATCTTTGCTCTTGAACATCATCAAAAATCTCAATATCATCCAACATCATATTTTGACCGAATCCCGAGGCATAACCTTCAAAAGCAATTCTCAAACCAGACATACCAGCAAATTCAGCTAAACAAACTTCTCTTATGTCCCAACCAGGGAAATTAAATGCACCATTTACATCAGGTAGCCTTCTTACGGTTTTTAATGGTGAAGTAAAGGTTCCTCCACCAAAAGTAACAGTTACGGCGATGGAATCATTTTTACCAGGGAGATCGCTGTTTTGAGATACTCTAAAACGTAAAGTCGGAGATTTCATGTAAGTGAAATCCATACAAGGTGAAATGAGTCTGGCAGAAGCTCCAGCATTGAATAAAAATGATTTGAACAAGGCTGTTTTCAAACCTGTATATGGTCCTAATGGAGGATTACTTGTTGATCCGAAACTGTTTAATATATCCCATGTAGCATTCAAATTTGTTGTTTGAACATTCCAAATTGGATTGTTAACACCTTCAAAACCATTTGTATAAGGGAAATTTGTAATACTGATGTTTAAGGTATCCCAAACTTTATTTAATGAAGGATATCTTCCATAATTAGGTGGAAATTTAAAGTCTGTAGCAGAGATTCTATATTCTAATAAAGAACCACCAGGTATTTGAGGGAAAGCATATGTTCTCAATGTTCCATCAGCTAAAATAGCTTGAAGACTATTGATGGTACCACTACCATTTACTTTATAGTACAAGGTATCTGTTAGGTTAAACTTATCATAAATTCTGAATGATAAATTAATACCGTATGCAAAACAAGAACTTAAATCTGAAACGTTGAAAATACGTGGTGCTACGCTGTCAACATAAGAACCTATATATTCATGTGCTCCCATGGTAGGATTTGAGAAATTTCTAGCCAAACCATTGATATCAGTTGATGCTCCAAAAACTGGAGTACCTGCACCATAAATTACAGACTTGGTATCATCAAGTATAAATAAATTAGAATCATTGATAAAAGGAGTGACAAATCCAATTGACATGGTATCTTGTTTAGTGAATGACATGATATCAAACCATTGGTTGTAAACAGCATTGGAAGCAGTTGTCAAATTCACGCCTATCCTGTTGCTGGTACTAGGTGAGTTTGCACTTACAAAATAGTTGTTATAGTTTGAGATTGAGAATGGATTCACTGAACCACCAATAGCCACAGCATAAGCAGCATTGGCAACTGATGCACTCAATTTGTTTTGGAAAATATTATTTAATGATTGAATTCCTCCTAATATGTTTGGTGAAACTCCCAAAGCAGCACTAATTGAATTGTTTGAACTCATTAAATTTCTGCCATTTGATAAATTGATTGAATTGTAATACAATTTCAAACCAATATCAGTTCTACCAGTATTTCTAATTGGAGTTGTTGCATTTATATAAATTCCAAATGGATTCATTGGGAAACCTACCGTTGATGCCGCTCCAGCTCCCAAAGAAAATACTCTGTAGATCATGTTATTTGCAATAGTAATATTTCTATCTGTATTGGTTGTGTCTGAACCATAATTGATATAGATACCATATGCACCACCAGCTAAGTTAGAAATGATATTGTAAATTTTATTCCCGCTAATTGTACAAATACTGTCAAGTGCTGGATAAGCAGCGTTTGAAGCCAATTCAATTCCACGAGGGTAATCAGCAGTTGTTACGCTATTCTTAATGGTATTATTTGAAATACTCGCATTTGATTGTCCTTGTAAATAAATACCAGAACAATATGCACCAGAGATTGTTCCACCAAAATAATCTGTTTTTTTAGATCCACCTGGAGCATTATCACCACCAATTTCGTTCCTATCAATTGTTAAGTAAGCATCCATTGAATCGCGTTTGTTTGATCCACGCATGTGAATACCATACAAAACACCACCAATAAAGTTATTTGAAATTGTAATGTAATCATTTCTTCCAATTGCCGCATTTGAAGGAGTCGTTATACCTCCAGAATAAATACCCGCATAGGTTGCAACAGCTGAAGTAGTTGAATTACCAATGATATTTAAATTTTTAATGGTAATAAATCCAGTTACAGGTTTAGCAATGATGATTGGATCAACACCTCCCACAATATCAATGACTTTGTTGTTGGCAGCTTTAAATTGCCTTGGAGCAATGATGCTTAACTTTCTATCAGTATTGTTTGTAAAATCTCCATCAATAGTGAAATATTTAGCCCCACTGAAACGAATCACAGAAGCATTGGTAAGTACAGATGCATCAATTGCAGTATCTAAAACTCTTATAGAATCAACACCTGAAGAAGTTAATACCACATTTCTGTAGGTATTCATTCTTGGGTAATCTAAAACTGTAATTGGTGAGGTGAATTTTTCAGTTTCACCAACATAGCCGGTTGTGATTTCTAATTTAATCACTTTCAAACCTCCAAATGAACCATCTACACCTTGAGAATTTAAATAATTAATAGCCGATCTAACTGTTTTGAAACTACCGACAGTTGGGTCAAAGCTAGTTGGAGGATTCTCAATACCGTTGATATAATAGGTTGAATTACCTTGTAGTGGAGGATTTGTAATACCTGATTCCAATGCGCCAATCCAACGTCCTAAAGAAGAAGAACTACCGCACTGGTATCTTTGGTTACCATATACATCATTACAAATTGTAGAGATAAATGCTGCACCAGTTGGAACCAAACTTGAGCTGATCATGTTTAATTCAGGTGTTGTATCATTTTTAAAAGCAATAGGCCAGTTGAACGAATTTCCGTCAGCACCTGGTATTAAAGCTTGAGTTGATAATCTTAAATCGTTGATATTGTTTCTATAGGTAGCACTAAAACCTGCAACATGGTTATTGTAGTTGCCACCAGCAAAATATGCATTGTTATTAATTGCAAAAGGTAGAATATTTTTGTTGTTATCAAAGGGGCTGATTCCATAAGCAGAATATATAACGAATCTTCTACCTGCAGTAGCTGATTTGATTCCCATTCTATTGATTAAAATATTATTAACCAATGAAACTCCTCCTTTGATGTAACCGCCAGTTGTAGCATTTGAATCTAAATAAATAACTGCACAACCTGTTCCAGCCGAAGACAATCCTGAGTCATTTAAATGGATGGTATTGTGTGCAATGTTCAAACTTAATTGGGTTTGAACACCTGCAGATTCAAGCAAAAGTCCTGAAGGATTTAAAGGTGAAGCAACCCTTGAAGCAATACCACTACCAGTAATCTTACTGATAAAGTTATTTTGTACTTGGATATTTCTTATGGTGTCCCTTGTAGAAAAACCAAAACGAATACCTGTACAGAAAGAACCTCTTATAGTATTTAGGTTATAAATCTGATTTCTTGATACGGTTAAGTTACTGAAATATTTACCAGATCCAACCTCATCTAAATCGATTCCTCTAAAACCATTAGAAAGAACACTATCAGCTATACAATTTTTGATCGTATTGCTATCAATGATGGAATTGATCAATCCTTTTGCAAGAATTCCTGCTTGGTTTGCAGCTCCGCCAATATAGGTTGTGACAACTGAATTGTCTGTTGAACTTGGTGCTACATTGCCACCAATGAAGTTACCTTGAATAATGAAATTTGAAGCATCTCTGTTTGCACCAGCATAAATTCCTGTACGAACTGCACCAATTTCGTTACCTATGAAACTAATATTTGAAAAGCCATTGAGTGGCGTAACTGCTGGACCTCCTGTTGTTGAGATAGGATTACCTAAATAAATACCAACAGATGTATTGATTAAATTATTGGTTGAATTTCCTAAAATTTTACAATTCCTAATGGTTACATCATTGCTTGGCAAATCATGCGCAACTACTTCTATTACTCTTGCATTGTTTGTATTTGCTCTTGAAGGCATTACAAAAGAAATATTTTTTGTTGGTCCACCATCAACTGTAAACCATCTGGCGCCTTCAATTGATAAAATTGATGAATTTGCAAAGTTTACTTTATTAGGGGTTGATAAAGTAATATTTAAACCCGCCTTTGCTCTTAAAATTACTTTAACGCCTAATCCTGCACCAGGACAATCGATTACTGGAGGTAAATAAGTAGTATCTGAATCATATCCTTCTTGGAATTCTAAAACCACATCGCCAGAACCTGATACGCCGTATGCATTTAAATAGGTAATCGCTTCAGCTAATGTTGAGAATGATCCATTCAAATTCGTTTTGGTAGGGTATCTAGTAAATCCTTTGATTCCAAAAACCCTAGGTGCAACCAATCCAATATTTGGGTTGATAGAATCACCATTCCATAAATGACAACCAATTGAAGTGAATCTTCCCATATTATTTCTTGGAGTTCCGTTGATATCGTCTGCTACTCTATAATTCATTGCAGCGTAAATTGTTGGATAGAACTGATAAAATTGATCTAATGCAACTCCTCTGTTATATGTAAGGTGTTGTCTGTTATCAGCAACCAACATCAAAGTGTCATTTGTGTAAGGTTTGATTGAAGTGATACTTAATGTATCAGAAGCAGAATACGTTCTAAATGCTCTCAATGATGATATTCTGTTACTACCTGCTCCAGTTGCAGCCAAGTACATTCCTCCCCCATCTTTTGTATCGGTGAAATAGTTGTTGAAATTCGAATAGGTAAATGGTGAAGCTGTAGAATTTAGAATCATGTTATAAATTTCATAACCAGCGCTATTTCCTGACAGGGCACCCATTGTATTTGAGAAAGAATTATTCATCATGATTACACCACCTGTAACAGTAGATGTAATAGCAAGACAAGCAGAATTAGAATTTGCAGGAATAGAAGAACCATAAAGGTTAACTGTATTAAAATACATCTCCAAGCCCAAATTGCTTGAGCCTGTGTTGTCTATCAGTATTCCAATTGGATACCTGTATCCTGTTAATGCATTACCAATAGCAGCAGTTGCAGACAAGTTTCCTATTGAATTATTGGCAACTAAGATATTTCTTGGCGTAGAAATTGCGGATCCTAATTTTAATCTGATACCAGAAACACCACCAGCTGTATTTACATTTAAATTGTAAATCCTATTTCTGGTTACTTGAATATTTGAGTCTACTGAAATTCCAGGATCGTCATCATGGGTCAACAAAATGGCTCTGTAATCAGCTGATGCTGGCAAACAATTTCTTATGATATTGTTATCGATTTTGACATTTGCCGCCGCGTTGATATAGATACCCGTTGCATTCGCTCCACCACCTGTGAACGGAGTAAATGTTCTGAACATATTGGTCCAAGTGGTTGCCAAACGAAGGCCATCTAAATGTAACCCAGGGGAACTGACAGTATCTTCTTGATTGAGCAAGATTCCACCTATTGAAGTTGCATCAATTGATGTACTTCCCAAGGTAAATGCATTTCTGATTAAGGGTTCTGTTACTGGAAACCCTGATTTGAAAGAATAAAGGGAAACAGTATCATTTGTTGAAGAACCAGGCGCAAATTGATATTTTAAAACGAAAGCAGTTGGAGCGCCAATATTAAATGTATCTGTTGCGTAAACTGCAGACTCTGTACCTTTGCTGATACCCGCGTAAAAAGTATTACTACCATCATAGAATAAGCCATTCCAAGAAGTTCCAACCCTCATACCAGATACAAAAACAATTTGAGATGCTACAGAAGTGTCCTGTCTCAGGAAAATTCTCCTTATAGAGCTAGCATCTGTTGCTCCTGATCCGGTTGTTCTTAACAATAAACCGTTTGCTGCAGTTGTTGGTTCAGCAGTAGCAGTAGGGAAACTGGTTCTGAATCCATACAAAAACATGGAGTCATTTGTAGAAGTACCAGCGTTGTATTGATACCTAATAACAAAGGCAAAATTGGTATTGAAAGCAAAACTATCTGTTGTATATAATGGTGTTTCATTGTTTTTGCTGATACCTATTCTAAAAGTAGATCCTGTTGAACTTGTTCTTCTAATAAATACTTTTGGAGCGTTCGCAGGATTGGTTGAACCCTGAGGCAAGAATCCCATAATGTTTTTTCCAAGTATCGAAGCAGTAGAATCACGAAGTGTAAAAGACATGTAAACATTCCCAGAGTTCAGGTCTCTTGGAATATCTTCATAGTATGTAGAAGAACCATTGTTTCTAATGGTAGCTCCACCACCAATACCAGTTAATGGATATCCTGTAAAAGTATTGTAAGCATTCCTGCTGTAATTGATAGCGCTATCGTTAACCGAGCTAGCATACCAGCCACTTCCTAAGATTGAATTTCCTGGAGTTCCGTTAAATGTTTCTGTAAAAATATGATTGG
>Ga0209400_1000899_pt1 | contig 25392 bp, 25 predicted proteins | sample M_130807_EF_Meta_FD_187313 | JGI IMG/M metagenome (GOLD analysis project Ga0209400, IMG submission 187313) | Freshwater microbial communities from Lake Montjoie, Canada to study carbon cycling - M_130807_EF_MetaG (SPAdes) (version 2) | ecosystem: Environmental > Aquatic > Freshwater > Lake... | reverse complement strand
GGAACCTGTGTCTTCGGACGTGCGGGTTCAAGTCCCGCCTCCCGCACCATCAAAATTTAGAAAAAGAGGTTCGCTGCGTGTTAAACGAACTTCGAACTCTCAGATCACACAAAGGTTTCATCCCACTAGTTGGCTCACGATTTATTTCCAACGTAGGTAATGGTCTTTCACCAATTGCATTGGCTTACGGAGTTTTAAGTATTCCCGGTGCTGATGGAAAAGATCTCAGCATTGTTATGGCGGCGCGTTTTATTCCAATGGTTGCACTGATGTTACTTGGCGGTGTCGTTGGAGATCGTTACAAACGTAATCGCGTTGTTGGTGGTGCAGACATTATCGGTAGCGTTTTTGTGGCAATTAGTGCCATTTCATTTATAGGTCACTTCCCCTCTGTCTGGTTATTAGCTGTTATGGGAGCAATTTTCGGAGTACTTAATGCACTTTGGTGGCCAGCAATGGTCGGTGTACTTCCTGAAATTTTGCCAAAAGAAAATCTAAAAGATGGAAATGCCGTCGTTGCTTTATCAACCAATATTGGGTTTGTTGTCGGAGCATTACTGGGTGGAACTCTCGTAACGTTGTATGGATCTGGTTGGGCGTTACTAATTGATGCAATATCTTTTTTGATTGCCGGAATACTTGTGTGGAATTTAGATTTACCGCCAATGCCTGATCGAGAAAATAACTCAGTAATCCATGATTTGCGAATTGGGTGGCATGAATTTATTGCTCGTCCTTGGGTCATTGCAATTGTCTGTTCCTTTGCAATTATCAATATGTGCTTCGAATCTATTTGGCAGGTTTTAGGCCCCTTGGCATATGACCAAGGCGACAACGGTCCACGTAATTGGTCGCTCAATCTTGCGGCAGTGACAACCGGCATGATTTGCGGAAGTGCGATTGCGCTTAAAGTTAAGTTCAAACGTCCATTGGCAACATCAATGGTTTTGATTGCAATTTCATCGGTCTGGAACTTTGCAATTGCTAGTTCGCAACCACTTTTTATTACGATGCTCTGCGGAGCTGTTTCTGGTGTTGCAATCGATATCTTCATGGTTCAGTGGAATACAGCGATGCAATCTCATATTCCAGAGGAGTCATACTCCCGTGTTGCTGCATATGACGCATTAGGTTCATTCGGTATCGCACCAATTGGAGTGGCATTTGCAGGTCCTGCTGCTGCGTATTTTGGAATTACAACAACGTTGTGGGCTACAGGAATATTGACCTTTATTGCTGCTCTTGCTTCTCTGTCCGTGAAATCCCTTCGTACTCTTAAGTAGATTTTGTTGCGAGTAACTTGCAAGAACTAATCACTCGTTAGAACTTTCTTCTACTTTTTGTTACGTTCTCCTCCTGAGTAAATCACTCACTACAACAAGGAAGTAGCACCTAATGTCAGATAAGAAATGGTCATTTGAAACTTTACAAATTCATGCTGGTCAAACGCCTGACCCAACAACTGGTGCACGCGCTCTTCCTTTGTATCAAACAACTGCGTATCAATTTAGAGATACACAGCATGCAGCTAATCTCTTTGGTTTAGCGGAACTAGGAAATATTTATACACGCATCATGAATCCAACTCAGGATGCAGTTGAACAACGTTTGGCCGCACTTGAAGGTGGAGTTGCAGCGCTTCTTGTCGCATCTGGATCTGCAGCAACAACATATTCAGTTCTAAACGTTGCAGAAGCGGGCGATCACATTGTTTCAAGTCCAAGTTTGTATGGCGGAACATATAACTTGTTCCATTACACACTTCCAAAATTCGGTATCGAAGTAACTTTCGTTGAAGATCCCGATGACCTTGATTCATGGCGTAAAGCTGTACGTCCAAATACAAAAGCATTCTTCGGTGAAACGATTGCTAATCCAAAGAATGACATCTTGGATATTGAAGGTGTTGCAAAGGTTGCTCACGAAGCAGGCGTTCCACTAATCGTCGATAACACTGTTGCAACTCCATACGTAATCAAGCCAATCGAATACGGCGCCGATGTCGTTGTTCACTCAGCAACTAAGTTCTTATCTGGTCACGGTAATGCTGTTGTGGGAGCGATTATTGATTCCGGAAACTTTGACTATGCAAAATATCCAATAAAATTTAAGGGTTTCAACGAACCAGACCCAAGTTACCACGGACTTGTTTTCGCTCAAGCTCTTGGAGTCGGTTCAGCATTTGGTGCAAACCTTGCTTATATCTTCAAGATTCGTCTGCAATTACTTCGTGATATCGGAGCAGCTGTTTCTCCATTTAACGCATGGTTACTTGCGCAAGGTTTAGAAACTCTAAGCCTTCGTATGGAACGTCACTTAGAAAATGCAAAAGCAGTGTCAGAGTGGCTATCAAAGCATCCAAGTGTTGAAAAAGTTAACTATGCATCACTGCCTAATTCACAATGGAATAAACTTGCTAAGAAATATGCACCGAAAGGATCTGGCGCAGTTCTTTCCTTTGAACTCAAAGGTGGCATAGAAGCCGGAAAGAAGTTTGTGGAGTCCCTCAAACTCTTTAGCCATGTTGCAAATATTGGAGATGTTCGTTCGTTGGTTATTCATCCAGCAACTACAACACACTCTCAATTGAGCCCTGAAGAACAACTTACTGCGGGCGTAACACCAGGTTTAGTTCGTTTGAGCCTAGGTCTTGAAAACATTGAAGATATTAAGGCTGATTTAGAGGATGGTTTTAACGCTTCTAAATAAATGAGTTAGGCATAGGCTTATCTCATGACAACGCAGGTGCCAGCACCACCAAAGCTTCGAGGGTGGTTTCACCTTGGTGCTACACCTGCGGTAATAATTGCATCGTTGGTTTTATTCATTCTGAGTAAGTCTTCCCTGAAGTTATCTGTCGCACTGTATTCAATTACAGCAATCATGCTTTTTAGTGTTTCAGCTATTTACCACCGTGTTCCATGGTCACCCGCAAAAAAAGTTATGTGGCGCCGATGGGACCACGCCAATATTAATTTGCTGATTGCCGGTTCCTACACACCTTTCGCCGTCGCACTTCTTGAAGGGCGCGATCGCGTAACTCTTCTTATAGTTGTCTGGGTTGGCGCACTTGCCGGAGTTGCTCTGCGCGTGTTCTGGGTTGGCGCACCTCGTTGGCTCTATGTTGCTAATTATTTATTACTTGGCTGGGTTGCAGTTATTTATACTCCACAGTTGTACAGAGAAGGCGGACTTTGGGTTTTACTTCCAATAGTTATTGGTGGACTTTTTTATTCTGTCGGTGCAATTTTTTACGCCCTAAAAAAACCGGGCCGCTATGCAAAATATTTTGGCTTTCACGAGCTCTTTCATATCTTCGTTTTAGCGGCCTGGATATCTCAGTACATCGCCGTTTCAATGGCCATTTACCGCGATTAGTACCCGCCTCACTACTCGGACTAACCCCAATACCCCACACAGGGACTTTTGCCGATAGCCCTTACTGCTCTAATCTAAAGCCCCTAGAGAACCTCTAGAAATTATCCGTCGGCAGCAAGGAAAATAATGAGCGAGAAGAAGAGTTTCCTTAATTGGGTTGGTTTTACTGGTGAAGAACAAACCACACCCGGATCTGTTGACCGCATCCGCGAACTTGAAACACAACTTGCTGATCTTCGCTCACGACGTGACATAACCTCATTAAGTAAAGAAGAGTTTGAAATTCTTGCAACTGAAACTGCGATGTCAATGATTAAGTCGGCGCAATTGCGTGAAGCTCGCGCACAAGCTGCATCTGATCGTCTTGTTAATGAAACATCTCGTGCGGCTAAAGATGCACTTGAAGCCGCGCAGAACAAAGCAGCATCAATGCTCTCAGGCGCCGAATCTCGCGGCCGCAAATATATTCAAGCTGCAGAAGCAGAAGCTCAAGAAATGATTGCAAATGCAGAAGATGCAGCAGATCGCGCTATGGAAGATAGAAAACGCGAAGTTGCAGCCCTTGCACAAGCAGCACGTCGTGAAGGTGAGCGAATTATTTCTGGTGCAACTGCCGAAGTATCTAATTACCGCCAATGGCTCTCTGGCGTCATTTCAGAGGCTGAACGCTTATACAGAATTCAAACCCAATCACTTGATGCCGCAGAAGGTGCAATTCATCAATCTCGCACTCGTCTTGAAAGCGCGTTTACTCGTTTGGCTGAACTTCAAAAGAGTGTGCTTGATAATTTAAATCCTGATGACACCATCATCAATCGCGGGCCAATTCGAGTTGATAGCCAACGTACTAAGAGAGCGCTTAGCGCTCCAAAGGGTAAGTCGACCAAAAAGGTTGCAAAGAAGAGTTCTGCAAAGCGTAAGTAATTTCAATGTCTGCACCGCGCGGAATTAAATACATTCCTGCAATCGATGGATTGCGGGCTGTCGCAGTAATTGCGGTAATGCTCTACCACTTAGGTGTTTCTTGGATACCTGGTGGTTTTCTCGGAGTTGATCTCTTTTTTGTTATCTCAGGTTACGTCATTACACGTTTGCTGTTGGATTCTATTCACAGAAGTGGCGGATTAGATTTAAGAGCATTTTATAAATCTCGACTTCGCAGATTACTTCCACCATTAGCTTTCATGATTATTACGACCACTCTATTTATTGGCGTGTGGGCGCCAGATACGATTAAAAGACTTCTCACAGATACTCCTTTTTCGCTTTTGGGAGTCATGAATTGGTGGCTTGTATTTCGACATCAAGATTATTTCGAAGCAATTGGTCGGCCACCGCTTCTACAACATACGTGGTCACTCGGCGTAGAAGCTCAGTTCTACTTAATTTGGCCACTCATTTTGCTTTTAGTGCTTCGCCAATTAGGAAGAAAAATCATTCCTGCGGCTGCGCTATTTATCGCAATTGGTTCGGGTGTTGCTCTGCTCTTGGTTTCATTAAGTGTTGACTCAAACTCTTCGCAGAGCGTTAGCCATGTTTATTTCGGTACAGATACTCACAGTATTGGTTTATTCCTCGGGGCAGCATTAGCCGTTAACTGGATTCCTCAAAATCTTAAAGTGGATATCGCTAAGAGAGCACAAGATGTAATCGATGGAATTGGAATATTTGGTTTTCTTGGCATTCTTACATGTTTTCTATTTATCAACGAGAGCAACTCAACTCTTTACAAAGTTGCATTCCCATTGGCCGGAATATTTGGCTGCGCAATCATTATGTCTGTTGTCCATCCAGCCTCACGATTCGCACCTCTTTTGCAAGGAAAAGCGATTCTGTGGATTGGTGAGCGTTCATACGCCATTTACTTGTGGCATTGGATTATTTTCCAAGTAACTCGTCCCAGTGTTGATCTAGCCGGAGCAAGTTGGGCTTTATATGCACTTCGTATTCTCATTGTTTTTGCTTTGGCTGATATCTCACTTCGTTGGGTCGAATTGCCCTTTAGAAATGGTTACATCGAGTCATGGTTTAGAGGTATGAAATATCGAACAAAGAAAGTACGTGTACGCCAACAAACTACTTTGGCTCTCTCAATTATCTCTGTTCTCGCTGTGACATCTCTGGTGAGTGCAAATGCAATCGCAGTGAGTGACCGAAATCTTGCTAAATTAAAATTAGAGATTACGACTAAAGCCGAAGTGGAAACTGAAATCACTAATCCGTCAGATGGTTTGTGGGTGGCTGGAGACTCGGTCATTCTTGGTATTCGAAATGAATTATCTAATCGACGACAAGTTGGATTAATAAATGCCCATGTGGGTCGTCAAGCACCAGAATTAATCGAAGTCTTAAACAAAGATAAGGCTCGAATGGCTGATGCTCCGATTATTGTAAATATGGGAAATAACAATCGACTCACCGAAAGCGAAGTGGTTTCAATATTTGAAGCAATAAAAGATCAACCACAGATAATTGTTATCAATACTGCCGTGCCTAGAGGTTGGAAAGATCAGAATAATTCCTTAATTCAACAAGTTGCTTCTCGTTATCAAAACGTGAAGATTGTGGATTGGAACAAGATTTCCGAAGGACATCCAGAGTACTTCGCACCTGATGGTGTGCACTTAGTACCAACTGGAATAAGTGTCTACGTGGACGCGATTTTGTCTGAGCTAAAATAATTTCAAATAAAAAAGCCCCCGCTACGTGCGAGGGCTTTTTTATTTAATTTTTTTACTTGTATTGACCTGCAAGACCGAAGATTTTTGCAGAAGCTGTTTGGCCATCTGCATAAACACTTGATACTCGGAATTGTGTCCAGCTATCTGAACTTGTCAGTGCAACAGCGTGAGTTAATTCAGTTGGACCTGTTGTCGCAACAACTGCCCATTCTCCGCCTGCTGGCTTAAGTTCAACATTAAATCCTGTAAGTCCATCAGTTGCCATTGGAGCCTTCCAGCGAAGATTCATTCCATCTGCTGAACGAAGTGCAACGAACGCTGTTGGTGCTTCAACTGTTCCAACAGTTGCTGCTGGAGCTGTTGGCTCTTCAGTTGTAGTTGGTTCATCAGTCATTGTTGCTGTAGCTGATGGCATTGTTGGAGCCGCAGCATCATCGCCATCTTTTCCTGACTTTGACCATACAAGAATTGCAAGAAGAACAATTCCTACGACAACGATTGTTACAACGCGATTTGATGCGCCTTGCTTTGGCTTGTTATCAAATGAAACTGACTTCGCTGCAGAACGTGGTGTTGGTGCAGTCGATACATCAACGCGACCACGTGAGCCACCAACTGGAACAGCTGGGACTACAAGGCGATCAACTGATGTTGCACGACGAGAAGATTTCTTTGTTGTCTTGCGTGCTGCAGACTTTTTTGCGCTCTTCTTTACTGCAGATTTACGAGCGGTGCTCTTCTTCGCAACTTTCTTTACAACTCTCTTTGAAGTTGATTTGCGAGCAACAGATTTTTTAGCACTCTTCTTTGCTGACTTCTTAGCGGTTTTCTTGACAGCCACATGCACTCCTTGGGTAGCGGTACGTACTTACTTCACGCACTCGGATAGTAGAAGTTTACCCCAGTGAGGTCAGCAAACTGATTACGTGAGGTGCTATTGCACGGAGTGATTTACCTCTATGACTTATCAAATCCTTCTCTTCTGCGCTCATTTGCGCGCTTGAGATTGAAAAACCCTGTGGTCTAAATAGGGGGTCATAGCCAAAGCCGTGATCACCAATAGGGGCGTACAGAATCGAACCTTCAAAGATTTCTTCTGCCACATGTTCTCTGCCATCAGGTAAAACTAAAGCAGCAGCACAAGTGAAGTGTGCGCCGCGATTTTCTTCGGGGGTATTTTCTAATTCTTTTAACAATTTTAAGTTGTTCGCTTGATCATCACCGTGCACTCCTGCATATCTAGCCGAAAATATCCCAGGTGCACCGTTGAGCGCATCAACGCACAATCCACTGTCATCAGCAATTGCTGGTAATCCAGTTTCTTTGCATACGCTTTGAGCTTTCAGTAAAGCGTTTTCTTTAAAAGTTTTCCCTGTCTCTTCTACATCAGTTGTGTGAGGAAATTCTTCGAGGCCAACAAGATTTATTGCGCCCTGAGAAATCGCATCAAGAATCCTGCGAAATTCTCTAATCTTGCCCTGATTGCGAGTTGCTAAAACTAAAGTAACGGGCGCGCTCATTTGGATAAAACTGAACTCTGCATTCCTGCTAAGTCTTTACAACCATTGACTGCAAGATCTAATAACTGATCTAAAAGTGCGCGATCAAATGGAACTCCTTCGGCAGTTCCTTGAACTTCAATGAAGCGACCATCACCGCTACATACAACATTCATATCAGTATCAGCGCGAACATCCTCTTCGTAGCAAAGATCAAGCATCGGAACGCCATCGATAATTCCAACACTGACTGCAGCAACTGAATCTGCAAGTGGTTTTGAATTTGCTTTGATGTGACCCTCTTTTTTAGCCCACGCAATAGCATCAGCTAATGCAACGTATGCACCAGTAATTGCAGCAGTACGTGTTCCGCCATCTGCTTGCAATACATCACAGTCAATAACAATTGTGTTTTCGCCTAGTTCTTTCGTATCAACAATTGCACGAAGTGAACGACCAACTAAACGTGAAATCTCTTGAGTACGTCCACCTAACTTACCTTTGACGCTTTCGCGATCAGAACGGGTATGAGTTGCACGTGGAAGCATCGCATATTCAGAAGTTACCCATCCTGTACCAGAATCTTTTAACCAACGTGGAACGCCGGGAGAAAATGATGCAACGCAAAGAACTCTTGTCTTGCCAAACTCAACGAGAACAGAACCTTCAGCATGGTCTAACCACCCGCGCGTAAATTTTATTTCACGGAGTTGATCGTTTGTGCGTCCATCATTGCGTGACATGTATTTCTCCGTTTATCTGAGCGGCTTATAGGTTTGGGTGGTTTATAGGCTTTGGTGTTCAACTCGGCCAACTTCTGGACCGAGAAATCTACGTGCGAGTGTTTCAAATGCTTTCGCATCTCCCGTTGCCAGGAATCGATGATCAGCGTTTTTTGCACTGGAGTGCAGCAAATTATTTTCAACGAGTACGCGATAAAGATCTTTTGCAGTTTCTTCCGCACTTGATACTAAAGAAACGGAATTACCTACAACGTATGAAATCACACCAGTTAATAGTGGATAGTGAGTGCAACCAAGAACCAATGTGTCGATATCAGCATCAATGACGGGCTTGAGATACTTGCGCGCAATATCTGTGATCTCCGGCCCCGAAGTTTCTCCGCGTTCAACAAATTCGACAAATAATGGGCATGCAACTGAAGTGATATTTAACTTTGGCGCTGCTGCAAATGCATCCATATACGCTTTTGAGTCGATAGTTGCTTGAGTACCGATTACGCCTATTTTTCCTGATCTGGTGGCAGCAACTGCTCTGCGAACTGCAGGTTGAATTACTTCAATAACTGGAATCGAATATCGCTCACGTGCATCGCGCAACATTGCAGCACTTGCTGTGTTACATGCGATGACAAGTGCTTTAACACCTTGATCAACTAAGAAATCTAGAGTTTCTAAAGCGAACTCTCGAACTTGTGCCAATGGGCGGGGTCCATATGGTCCGCGCGCGGTATCGCCTATATAAAGAGTGGATTCATTTGGAAGTTGATCAAGAATTGCACGTGCAACGGTTAAGCCGCCAACGCCGGAATCAAATATTCCAATAGGTGCATCACTCACACCGCGAAGTCTACCGCTATGCCCACAATTGATTATCGAGTGCTTCTGAAGCGCTCACGTGATCAGCACTATAAACACCAGTAGATAGGTATTTCCAACCAGCATCACAGACAATAAATGCGATGTCTGCACTCTTGCCATCACGGATAGCTTCGGCCCCCATGGCAAGGGCTGCATGAAGAATTGCTCCTGTTGAAATTCCAGAAAATATTCCTTCGACTTCTAATAATTCGCGAACACGTCGAACTGAATCTTCGGCACCGACAGAGAAGCGGCGAGTCAAAACTGACGCGTCATAAAGTTCTGGAACAAAGCCTTCATCAATATTTCGAAGTCCATAGACAACTTCGCCATAACGAGGTTCGGCTGCAATTACTTGTACATCAGGTTTTTGTTCACGTAAGTATTTCCCCGCACCCATCAACGTACCTGTTGTACCTAAACCAGCAACGAAGTGTGTGATCGTTGGTAAATCTGCAAAAATTTCAGGACCGGTGCCTTGGTAATGAGCAAGCGTATTTGCTGGGTTTCCATATTGATACATAAAAACCCACTCAGGATTTTTTGCGGCTAATTCTTTTGCAACCCGCACGGCTTCATTTGAGCCACCTGCTGCAGGTGAAAAGATGATCTTTGCTCCCCACATCTCAAGTAATTGTCGGCGCTCAATTGATGTGTTTTCAGGCATTACGCAAATTAATTTATAACCTCGAGTCTTTGCAACCATTGCAAGTGAAATTCCAGTATTGCCACTTGTTGGTTCAAGAATTGTTGCACCTGGTTTTAGTGATCCATCTGCTTCAGCTTTTTCAATCATTGCTAAAGCTGCGCGGTCTTTAATGGAACCCGTTGGATTTCGATCTTCCATCTTTGCCCACAAACGAACATTTGGAGCAGGTGAAAGTTTTGGTAAACCAATAAGTGGAGTGTGGCCTACAGAACTTTCTAGTGAATCAAAACGTGCCACTGTTAGCCACCTGCAACAGCAGGCAGAACGGTAATTGAATCACCTGATTTGAGTGCGGCATCTAGGCCACCAAGAAAACGAACATCTTCATCGTTAACATAAATATTAATAAAACGTCGCAGCGCGCCATCTTCTAAAAGGCGTTCAGCTAAGCCTGGGTATTGACGATCAAGATCTGAGATTAAGGATTTTAAATCTGCGCCGTCAGCAGAAACAACTTTTGCATCCTTTGTATATGGACGCAAGATAGTTGGAATTCGAACTTCAATTGCTGCTGTAGTCATGTGCTTATTATTGCTAATGCGCGCTGCTTTCGCCAATTCGCGAAGCCCCTTGCGTTAATCCAGGATTGTTACAGGTTCTTCTGTGACGATTCCGTCGATGATTCGGTATGAGCGAAATTCAGTTGCAGGTGCAATCTCTTCGCGTGTAGAAACTAGAACGTAATGTGCACCTGGTTCGCCGGCATAGGCAATGTCGGTACGTGATGGATACGCCTCTGTTTCTGTATGAGAGTGATAAATAACAACTATTTCCTCATCATTGTCATCAACTTCGCGATAAAGCGCGAGTAAATCTTTTGGATCAAATTCATAAAAAGTTGGTGAGTGCGCCGCGTTAATCATGGGCTTTAAGCGCACGGGTGTATCGGTATTAAGTGGACCAAGAATGACGCCACATGCTTCATCAGGATATTCAGCGCGTGCTTGTTGAAGTATTTGATCAACGATTGCACGTGAGATTGTTAAAGACATGTCAGGATTCTAATCCATCCATGAGTGCTTGAAGTAAATTGCCTTGCAGCCAGCCAAGCCAACTATAAACACCGTACACACCGCGCATCGGATCATCGGGTGCTAATAATTCGAGTTCTTCATGAGAATTTTTCTCAACATTTAGACGCACACCAAGTGCAAGGCGAATGTCATTTATGCCACCTAACCATGCATTTGCGAGATCGTGATTGAGTTCGATACTTCCATCTTCGCTACTCATGAGCATTGTGCGAATAGACATGGCGTGTGCTTGTTTCTTGGTTCGCAATACTGATTCGGTATACCTACGAAACTCAGATGCATCCACCCCATCTGCATAAGCATTTGGTAATAAGCGAAGCAATACTTCGTCATCCGGTGGCGAATCATGAGTAGTTATTCCCACCATCGCAGCCAATGGATCTTGGTCATTGTGATCCACACGTTCTGCCAGTAATTCAATAATTTGTTGTGAAAGATTAATGAGAACTTCTTTTTCGGAATCAGAAAATTGTGCGACGAATAACTCTTCACCGTGACGAGTAAATCCGTGACTCTCGCTCATTAGCCTTGATCTCCATGTTGAAGCGTTGCCCATAATCCGTATTCGTGAAGCCTTGCAACATCGTGCTCCATCTCTTCACGAGTGCCTTCGGAGACAACCGCTTTACCTTCTGTGTGCACCTTCATCATTAATTCTGTTGCTCGCTCACGTGAATAACTAAATAGCTCCATAAAAACATAAGTTACGTAATCCATAAGATTCACTGGATCATCCCAAACGATTGTTACCCATGGACGGTCTGTAGAAAAAATTGCGTTGATCTCTTCTTCAATCTTTGATTTGGTTTTTACCACTATCTGATCACCACCGTAAATACTTCTGATTCTGCTTGATTCCATAATGCATCTTGCGCAACGCTTACTTTGTACTTACCAAAACCTTTTTGTGCAGTTGATGTTGGAATTAAGAATGCTCCATTTACATCTGTAGCTACTGGGGTACCTACTGGCGCCCACTTACCGGCTCGCTGTTGCAACAACTGAACTGGTACGCCACTTAGACGTGGTGAAAGAGCGCCAGTTATTTCAAATGCTTGTGATCGCAGTGCCGATACTGGAGCGTTCACAGAAATTCGGCGAGTGATAACAACTGGTACTTCTTGAGAAATAGATTCAAGTCGTTCCCATGTGCCATCAGTACGAGCACGAAGTGAAGTGCTCTTTGACAGTAGTAGCGGCACTTGTATTGCACCATCTATACCGGTTGTGCTCGTTGCAATTTCTCGCCACTGTGTTTCATTTGCAGATTTAGTTTCTATGCGCACTAATAAATTACTGATCGGCAACTTATCAGGTAGTTGAAACATTGCCTTGAGCCCAATGATTGAACCAAATTCCACTGATGTGGCAACTTCAGCGGTGGCGCTATTTAAAGAAATAGAACTAACGACTTGATCTGGTGCGATAGCAAGGGCTGCATCTCTAATGGCTTGCGAACCTGCCATATCTTCCATTCCAAATGTCCACTGCGCTACGCCGCCGAGTCTGTATTTAGAAACGAATCCAATTCGTGAAGTAAAGCTACGTGCATCTTGATACCAAGCAGTTCGAGTTGCTGTGCACGTTGTTGCTAAACCAGCAGCTGTTAGTCCGGTGTACACCTTGTTATATGTGAAATTAACTTCTCCGAGCGCTTCGTCATACGTTGGAATAACGCCATAACCCTGCGCAAGGGCTGCGGCATCTCGCAGTACAAACGTTGCGGCTTTTGCACCAACTTTTACAACATTGGCAACTTCTACAGGACAGGTGCCTTCAACTTTGGTTACCCAATCTCGACCATAACCGGGAATTCCAACGTATACCTTTGAAGCAGACATCACTGAAATTGCATACTTAATTGTTTTTTCGGTCCAAGCAAGTGGACCAAGCGGTCCTGGTTTAGAAACTGAAAAGTCATACGTCATTATTCGTAGGCGATCTATGTATGGAGCAATTTCGGCCCATGCATAAACAAAATAACCTTTTTGTGCTTCTGCTGGATCATAAAGGTAGGGCGTAGATACCGATAGCAACTTATTTTTGGATTTGAGAACTCCGCTGAGTTCTTTCACAAATGCAACCCAATTAGGTTTTGTGGAATTCCACGTTGTGTTTTTATCAACGAAAGCGAAACCTTCAAAGTCTAAATCAATTCCATCGTAATTATTTGTCATCACAAGATTCGTTATTGCCGTAACGACTTGAGTCCGAGAAGTTGGATTAGCGAGCAGTTTTGCTAAGACTAATTCACTTGTTCCATCAGTAATCGTGGGAATAATCGTAAATCCCGCATTACGCATTGCAGTAAGTGGCACTGCGATCGGAACGCTCGGATTTGCAGGTGCATATAAGTCAGTAACAACTGGAAGTTTCTTTGCGCCATTGAATTTAAGTGTGTACCAAAATGGCATAACTTCACGAACAATGTCTGCATTTGCAATCGCGGCAGGAAGCGCCTTATTCATTGAATAATAAGGAATCCAACCAGAGAGCACTTTGCGCGGTTGCGAAGCTGCACTAGCAAAAGGTGGTGATGACACTAAAGTTGAAAGAGCAAGAATTAACGCAACTAACGGCGTCAGTTTTTTCATCTTATTTATCTTCTGGCGCTTCGCGCAATCCATCGTGAATCTCTTTGCATGCTGGACAAATTGGGTATTTTTCTGGATCTCGTGATGGAATCCATTTTTTGCCACACAGAGCTTTCACGGCTTTGCCTGTGACAGCAGATTCAACGATTTTCTCTTTCGCAACATAATGCGAAAACCGATCATGACCACCATCATCTTCTTCTAATTCGGGGCGTGTAAGCAGATCTGTATCGGTTGCAGTATCGCTTCCGCGTCTGAAAATACCCATGAGCACACCTTACCGTGAGGGTAGAATTCATCAGATGAAAGACTTATTGCGCACAGAACATTTAACTCGCGACGACGTTGAGTTGTTGCTAGATACTGCTGCGCAATTTGCTGCCGAACCACTTCGCTCTAAAGATGCGCTAGCCCATAAGAGTGTGGCGATCTATATGACCAAGCCATCAACTCGTACTCGACTTGCTTCGCAAACTGCGGTTGCTCACTTAGGTGGTTCTCCAATTGTTTTACGCGGTGAAGATCTACAACTCGGCCGCGGAGAATCGATTGCAGATACTGCAAGAATTTTTAGTGGATATTGCGATGCGATGATTGTTAGAACATTTGCTCAATCAGATGTTGATGAACTTGGAAAATATGCATCTATTCCAGTTATTAATGCTTTGACAGATGATGATCATCCAACACAATTGTTGGCAGACTGGCTAACAATTCGTGAAACTTTTGGTAAAGATGTATCTGGCCGTAAATTTGTTTATCTTGGTGACGGAAACAATATGGCGCATGCCTGGCTCATTATGGGTGCGATCATGGGTGCGCACGTAGTTGCAGCGACTCCAGAAGGTAAATGGGCGCCAAGTGCACAAGCAATTGCTACTGCAAAAAATATTGCAGCAAAGAGTGGCGCAACTATTGAAGTGACCAACGATCCACAAAGCGCCGCGAAGGACGCAAGTGTTTTGTATACCGATGTATGGATGTCGATGGGTGATCCGGAATCTGAAAAAGCAGAAAAGATTAGAGCGCTAGCACCATTTGCAATAACAGATGAATTAATGTCAAAGACTTCTAAGGACTCCATATTTATGCACTGTCTACCTGCGCATCGCGGTGAAGAAGTTATGGCATCTGTCATTGACGGACCGAAATCTGTCATCTGGCGTGAAGCATTTCACAGACGAACCACTATTCAATCCCTGTTGTTTCACTTAACAAGAGGTGAACTCAAGGGTTCTATCTAGCCACTAGCCACAAAAAGTATTAGGTTTGCCTTATGCGAATTGCCGTACCTAAAGAAATCCGCGATGGAGAAAAGCGAGTTGCACTCGTTCCCGACATCATCAATAAATTAACTCGTTTGGGTTATGAAGTTTCCATTGAATCTGGAGCTGGTAATCATTCTCAAGCAACTGATGAAGATTTCAAGAGTGCTGGGGCATCCATCGTTAATGGTGACGTTCTCAAAGATGCAGATGTCGTACTAAGCGTTTCTTCACTTACTCCGGCTCAAATGTCATCGCTTAAAAAAGGTGCAGTTACTATTTCATTTTTATCTCCTGTCACAGCCGTTGATTCAATTGACGCAGCTGCCAGTGCGGGAGTAACTGCATTTTCTCTTGAATTAGTTCCACGTATTTCGCGTGCACAATCTATGGATGCGCTGACTTCACAAGCACTCTGTGCTGGATATCGCGCTGTATTAGTTGGTGCAGAAATGTCACCACGATTCTTTCCATTATTAATGACTGCAGCCGGCACAGTTACACCGGCACAAGTTCTTGTGCTCGGTGCAGGTGTTGCAGGTTTGCAAGCAATCGCAACAGCGCGCAGATTAGGAGCAGTCGTATCTGCATACGATGTTCGACCATCTTCTGCTGATGAAGTTAAATCAATGGGCGCAACATTTATTGATCTTGAATTAGAAGCGCTTGAAGGCGCTGGTGGTTATGCACGTGAGATGACACCAGAGCGTGCGGCAAAGCAACGTGAGTTATTAACTCCATACATTGCTAAATCGCATGTCGTTATTACAACTGCTGCAGTGCCTGGACGAAAAGCACCGCAGTTAATGACACAAGCGATGGTTGATGCAATGGGGCCAGGAACAATCATTGTTGACTTAGCCGCAGAGACTGGCGGAAACGTAGAAGGATCAAAGCCAGGTGAAGTTGTGGTTACTAAAAATGGTGTGCGTATTTGGGGCGGCAAAGATGTACCAAGCCAGCTTCCATTCCATGCATCGAGTTTGTATTCACGTAACGTTGTAAATCTCTTGACGCTTCTAACTAAGCCAGCGGCAGAAGGTAGTGCGCTTGCCTTAAACCTTGATTTTGATGATGAAATTATTAATGGTTCTGCAGTAACACATGCAGGAGCAAAGCGAAATGGAGGCGCAAAATAATGGAACCGATTGCAATTATTTCCATATTCGTTCTTGCCGTATTCGTTGGGTTTGAAGTTGTATCCAAGGTCTCTAGTACTTTGCACACTCCATTGATGAGCGGTGCAAACGCCATTCACGGTGTGATTTTGGTCGGCGCGATAATCGTTGCCGATCACAGCAGCACTAATCTCGAATTAGGACTTGCAGTTGCTGCAATCATCTTGGCCACAATCAATATGGTGGGCGGATTTGTTGTCACCGATCGCATGCTTGAAATGTTTAAACCAAAGAAGGGCGGTGAGAAAAAGTGAGCCATTTTTTATATAGCTTGATTGGTCTCGCTGCTGGCGTTTGCTTCATTCTCGCCCTTAAAGGTTTATCAACTCCAAAAACCGCGCGACGCGGAAACATTATTGGCGCTATTGGCGCAACGATTGCAACACTCGTGGTCTTCTTTTACGCACAAGAAGGCGAATCATTGCCACTTAATAACTTCGGTTGGATTATCGGAGCAATAGCTGTTGGTGTAGTTATCGGTGTTCCTGCTGCACGTAAAGTTCAGATGACACAGATGCCACAACTTGTTGCACTATTTAATGGTGTTGGTGGTGGCGCTGCAGCACTTGTTGCAATCGTTGAGTACTTACACCTTGGTGACACAGCTAATACCGCAGAAGTTATCGCAACTGTTTTCACTGTAATCGTTGGCTGCGTCTCATTTAGCGGTTCAATCATCACATTCTTAAAGCTTCAAGAGTTAATGACTACTCGCCCAGTGGTATTCCCTGGTGGACGTTTCGTTATTGCAGGCACGCTCGCTGCAACACTTGCTGCAGCAGTCTGGGTTGTTATCGAACTCGGTACAAATCCATTGATGATTCTTGCAGCACTTTCACTGCTATTCGGAATTCTCTTTGTGCTTCCTGTTGGTGGCGCAGACGTTCCAATTGTTATTTCACTCTTAAATGCATTTACTGGTTTAACTGTTGCAGCAAGTGGTTATGTTCTAGATTCAACCTTGTTAATCATTGCTGGAACACTCGTTGGTGCATCCGGAACAATCTTGACTCGCTTGATGGCTGAAGCGATGGGACGCTCACTCTTTGGAACACTCTTTGGTGCATTTACTGCAAAGCCACAAGAAGCAACTGGCGCTGCAGAAGAACGCCCGGTTCGTTCTGGTTCTCCAGATGACGTTGCAATCTTGCTTAACTATGCACGTCGCGTAGTTATTGTTCCTGGCTTTGGTTTGGCTGTTGCACAAGCACAACACACAGTGCGCGAGCTAGCCGATCTGATGTTGGCTAAAGGTATTGATGTTGCGTACGGAATCCACCCAGTTGCAGGCCGTATGCCAGGACACATGAACGTATTACTTGCAGAAGCCAATGTTCCATATGACCAACTAGCTGAAATGGATGAAGTTAATCCAACCTTTGGGCAAACCGATGTTGCAATTGTTATTGGTGCAAACGATGTTGTTAATCCTGCAGCGCAAACAACTCCTGGTTGCCCAATTTATGGAATGCCAATTCTTGAAGTTTCCAATGCTGCAAACATTATTTTCTTAAAGCGTTCAATGCGCCCAGGCTTTGCTGGTATTGAAAATGAATTGCTTTATGATCCAAAGACAATGCTGCTCTTTGGAGATGCAAAGGCTTCGCTAACAAAGGTTGTCTCAGCGCTTAAGAACCTCTAACTTCTGAGTTGCTGGTAGTTGAATGTTCAACTACTCTTGGCATATTGAAATAAGGAGTTGAAATGCCAGCAGTAACCGTTAGCGATATAACAATCTTGCCTCGAGTCTCAGTGGCACCAGGATTGCGCGCGCGAACAGTAAAGAGCATTACAACAGCTCCACAAGGTTTTGAAGGCGAAGGTTTTCCTGTACGTCGCGCATTTGCTGGCGTTGATATGTCAGAACTCGATCCATTTATTCACTTGGATCAAATGGGTGAAGTTGAATACGCACCAGGAGAGCCAAAAGGAACTCCATGGCACCCACATCGTGGTTTTGAAACTGTTACATACATTATTGATGGAATCTTTGATCACTATGACAACAATGGTGGTGGCGGAACAATTCAAAATGGTGACACGCAATGGATGACTGCTGGTGCAGGAATTTTGCACATCGAAACTCCCCCAGAACATTTAGTTATGAGCGGTGGTTTATTCCACGGTTTTCAATTATGGGTAAATCTTCCAGCTGCTAAAAAATGGTCACCACCTGCATACCAAGATCTACGTGCCAGTGAAGTTGCACTTCTTGCATCTCACGATGGTGGTTCACTCATCCGCGTAATCGCTGGCGAAATCGACGGACACAAAGGCCCAGGTTCAACACAGACTCCAATTACTTTGGTGCACGCAACTGTTCAGCCAGGCGCTGAACTTCGTTTGCCATGGCGCAAGGATTACAACGCTCTTGTCTACACATTGGCAGGACATGGTTTCGTGGGTGAAGAGTCTCGCCCAGTTCAGATGGGTCAACTCACCGTATTCGGCGAAGGTGATTTTCTAGTTATTCGTGCAGCAAACCAACAAGAAACACGTTCGCCTGAATTAGAACTATTTATTCTCGGTGGCCAACCAATTAAAGAACCTGTTGCGTGGATGGGTCCATTCGTAATGAATACAAAGGCTGAAGTACTACAAGCATTCGAAGATTTCCAAAAAGGTGTACTCGGAACTGTTCCAGCAATTCATAAGAAAGAAGTATTAAATGTGCACGGAGCGCCTACAGAAATTGTAGAAGAGTAAAACTAACCAACCATTTCGGGATCGTAGGCACGATTGCTATCGTGAATGCAACTCTTACTGACATCAATCTTTGAACAATCTTCGCAGAGCAAAACTAATTCATGGCACGCCTTGCGGGCACAGTTATAGAACTGCTTAGTGGGCGCGTTACAGATTTCACATTCACCGATTACTTTTGCTTTAGGTGAGAAATCAATTGCCATGCGACCATCAAATGTATAGAGCGAGCCTTCCCACAAACCTTTGTCGCCATATTTTTTGCCGTACTTCACGATGCCACCTTCAATTTGGTAGACCTCTTTGAATCCGTTATCGACCATTACAGCTGAAATAATTTCGCATCGAATGCCACCAGTGCAATATGTAACTACTGGCTTGTCCTTAAGGTGATCGTATTTTCCGCTCTTAATTTCCTCAACGAAGTCACGTGATGTTGTTACATCAGGAATTACGGCGTTTTTAAACTTTCCAATTTTGGCTTCAAATGCGTTACGACCATCGAAGAAGACAACTTCATCTCCGCGTTCTTCAACTAACTTTTGAACATCGTATGGCTTGAGGTGTTTACCTCCGCCAACCACACCTGCCTCATTTACTTTAACAACTGATGGATCGCCGAAGGCAACTAGTTCGTCTTTGACGCGAACAGCTAAACGTGGGAATTCATTTCCAGTTGCTTCAGACCACTTAAAATCAATTTTCTTAAATCCTGGGTATTTCTTTGTGCGAGCAACGTATGTCTTAAGAGATTCCATATCTCCACCAACGGTTCCGTTGATTCCGTGGGGAGATACAAGAATGCGACCTTTAAGTCCTAGGGATTCACAGAGAGTAAGTTGCCACAAACGAACAGCAGAAGTGTCTTGAATCGGCGTGAAGCCGTAATAGAGAAGTATCTTCTGTGGTTCCACACGCCAATCTTAACCGCTGATAGGTACTTTAAAAAACGCCGCTACTCGCAGGCAACCCCATCTTTATCCCGATCCAGCGCCTTGTTGAGTGCATATAAGGTTCTATTTTTTGAACGAACGATTGGTGTTACTCCTGCTGCACGTGCTTTTGCACATGATGAATACTTCACGGCCTTCTTAACTTTTGGTGCAGCACTTGGTTTTGCTGTTGCAGTCGGCGCAGTGGTTGGTTCGGTTGAAGCAGCAGTCGTAGGCGCAACTGTTGGAGTTGGCGATGCAAGAGTGATTGGAGTGATTCCGGCAGTGATTGCGTAGGCAGGAATTGAGAACGCTGTTATAGAAGTGATGTTGCAAGAGGCAACAAGTGTTGTGAGTGCATTTGCTTCGGCAGTATCAACCGTTAATGAATAACGAACCTTAATTGCAATCCAATTAGAAACATATGTGCACTTATCAATTGGTGGAAGCCATGTACTTGGATCTTGATCACTCTTCTGGCGATTAAGCGATGCGGTAACTGCAACAAGTGCGCGCGGATCCGTCAAATCATTTGCGAATGCTTCTCGTTGCGCGGGTGACCATTTCCATGCGCCAGATCTCCATGCTTCAGACAGTGGAACCATGTGATCGATATCTAAAGTTGAATAATCAGTAGTTGCCAATCCATCGTAGGCACTGATCCATTTACCGCCATTGAAAACGCAACCGCTGCTGAGTTTGGGAATAGATACTGCTTCTTGAATCAAAACTTCTTTACGCGTATCGCACTTATCTTTATCTGCATCAATCCAATGCTTAAAGAGTGTGCGTTCATAGCCAGATAATTGATCAGGGGCGATGGTTAAAGGTAAATCAAATGCTTGTGCGGCGGGGGCGGTGAGAGCGCTTAGCGCCAATGCCAGAGTAAAAGCAGTTGTATAGAGAGATCTTGAAGCTTTCACGAGTATCTAGCGAGGAACTTTGATGCGTAAAGAGTTAGTCACAACAAACAGACTAGATAACGCCATTGCACCCGCTGCATACATAGGAGATAGCAATCCCATTACTGCAATCGGGATTCCAACGACGTTATATGCAAATGCCCAACCGAGGTTCACGCGAATTGTTCTAAGGGTTCGCTTTGAAAGCTTTAGTGCATCTAGTACTGCGCGAAGATCGGTGCGCATCAGTGTGATGTCTGCGCTAGAAACAGCGACATCTGTTCCAGTCCCCATTGCGATGCTTACATCTGCACCAACGAGTGCGGCTGCATCATTGATTCCATCGCCGACCATTACAACTGTGTGAGATTGACTCTGTAATTCGCGAATCTTGGTTAGTTTTCCTTGTGGCAATGCACCAGATAAAACGTGATCGCTTTCAATTCCAACTTGTTTAGCAATTGATTGCGCAGCATCTTCTGAATCCCCCGTTAGTAACCATGGGGTAATTCCTGCATACTTTAATTGCGAAATAGTCTGTGCTGCATCTGCTTTGAGTTCATCGCCAACTGTAAATACAGCGAGTGCAACTCCATCCCATGCTAATACCGAAACACTTAAGCCAGCGTTATGCCCACGATCAACTGCTGCAGTAATAAGTGGGTGAAATGTTGTGGTGCTATGTGCAACAGCTGATGGTGAACCAATTAATACAACTGGCGAATGTGTTCCAAGATTTACACGGCCTGCCGCACCCGAACCTGGTGTTACTTGAAACTCAGAAACGGATGTCGATTTAATCCCCTGTGCTGAAATAAAATCTCGAATACTTAATGCGATCGGATGGTTGTTTTGTTCTTCGATTGAAAGCGCAGTTGAAAGAATTGTTGCCTCACGGAGCAGTGGTTCAAATCCTGCACCAAGAAGTGCTCCTGCTTCAGTTGCGATTGTAATTTCGTGAACTTTCATCGCTCCGGTTGTGAGTGTTCCTGTTTTATCTAAAACAATTGTGTCTACCTTGCGAGCAACTTCTAAGACTCGAGGGTTTCGAATAATGATTCCGCGTTGTGCACCACGACCAGATGCAACAAGCAGTGCCACAGGCGTTGCTAATCCAAGTGCACATGGGCAAGCAATAACAATGACAGTAATTGCCGTTGCAATTGATTCCGCAAGTGAGTATCCGTTGTATCGAAGAACGCCAAATGTTGCTAAAGCAATTACAGTAACAATAGGAACGAATACCGCACTGATGCGATCTGCAAGACGAGCAATTGGTGCCTTTGTGCTCTGTGCTTCCATAACCATTGAAGTAATGCGCGCATATTCAGTATCGCGGCCAACGCGAGTTGCACGAACAATTAGGCGTCCATTTGTATTTACTGAACTGCCAATAACACGATCACCGGGACCAACTGTTAACGGCAAAGATTCACCTGTGATGAGTGAGTTATCAACCGAGCTATTGCCCGAAACAATTACGCCATCTGTTGCAACTCGATCACCTGGTGCCACAACAAATTCATCACCAATTTCTAAGTTCTCAACAGGAATCACAACGGTTAAGCCACCACGAATAACACTTACTTCTTTAACATTCAGTGCCAGAAGTGCAGATAGAGCACTGCTTGCACGTCGCTTGGCGCGCGTTTCTAGAAAGCGACCAAGGATTACAAATGTAATAACTCCAGCGGCAACTTCTGTATATACATCGCCATTGCCAGTTGCATTTGCATAGATAGACCAACCAAAAGCACTCAGAGATCCCATTGAAATTAAGTTATCCATCGTTGGGTGCAACAGATTACGAAGTGCTGCGCGATGAATTGGCCATGCGACCAAAAGAACAACTGGTGCACTCAGACCTATTACTAGCCATGCAGTTGGAGAATACATTGGATGCAAAATTCGAAGATCATCAAGCATCTGAAGAATTCGGGCGTCTATTTTTTCATGCCATGCCATTGTCATAGAAATCGCAACTGCTGGTACTGAAAAAAGCAGTGCAAAGAAGAGTGCGACGGCGGATCGTTTGCTGTGAAGTGCAAACTGGTTTGAATCTCCAAGTAATTGAGCTGAATATCCTGCGCTCTTTACTGTTTCAATTAGCTTCTTAGTAGATACATCTGCCGGAGCCAAAATATGCGCTGTTTCACTTGCAAAATTAACCGTTGCACTCACGCCATCTAAGTTATTGAGTGCGCGTTCAATGGAATTAACGCAGGCACTGCACGTCATTCCCTCTAATTTGAGTGTGCGAGTTTCCAGAGCGCGCTTAGTCATGGGACTAGCAACTCGCAATTTTGATCAGATATTTAGTCATTACTTAACTCGCAAGACATCAAGCACTTTTGAATGAATAGTGTTGTTAGTTGAAAGACCGCTTCCGTGCCCAGGTCCATCGACGCCATCAATGCTTGAAAAGCGCCCGCCTGCTTCTGTGACAATAATTGAAATCGCGGCCATATCCCAAAGTGCTACGCCGATTTCAAGTGCAATTTCTGCTGCACCTTCGGCAACTAACATGTGCGACCAAAAATCTCCAAAGCCACGAGTTCTATTGGCAGAAGAAAGAAGTGCTTGGACCTTTGGCAAATATTCGCCCCAGTTATTTAAATCTGAATATGTAACGGATGCATCAGCGATTGTTGAGATTCCGGAAACATGGATTTTCTTTGGTGCTGATTTGTTAAGGGATACGTAAGCACCTAGTCCAGCTGCACCGTGCCAACGACGAAATAGTGCGGGTGCGCTTACAACTCCAACAATTATTTGTTCAGTGCCATCATCGTTGCGTTCGATCAGCGCAATTAATGTGGACCAACTTGGAACACCGCGCATAAAATTCTTTGTTCCATCAATTGGATCAATGACCCAGTAACGCTTTGCATCGGTTCCGCTGGTTCCAAACTCTTCACCAACTAATCCATCATTAGGGCGTTCTTTAGCAAGAATTTCACGCAAAGCTTTTTCAGTTGCTTTATCAGCATCGGTAACTGGTGTGTTATCTGGCTTCGTGGTGATAACTAAATCTTGGGATTGATACCGAGCCATTGAAATTGCATCAGCGGCATCAGCCATTTTCAGCGCCAAAGCCAAATCAGCCTCGTGCGAATACTCAGATGCCATCACGCGTTCAGTCTACAACGCAGTGCAAAGTAGGTGTTTATTCGGGAATAGATGAATCAAAGTCCTTGATTTCAAGCAGTGAACGCAAACTTTGTAAACGTCTAGTTTTAGCAACATCGGCTGTGCCACCTGGAGCGGCCCACTCGTTAAGTCGGCAACTCTCTTCGCTATGTGAACAATTCGGCATGCACGTAGCTGCAATCTCAGATAAATCGCTAAATGATGCAATGATTTTATTTGGATCAAGGTGCGCTAAACCGAAAGCACGAATACCTGGTGTATCAATCGCCCAACCACCAGCAGGATCTAAATCTGGAGAAAGTGGCAGTGCAATTGCACTAGAAGATGTGTGACGGCCACGACCAGTGACATCGTTAACATCTCCAGTGATGCGACCTGCGTGCGGAACTAAATCATTAATCAATGTTGATTTTCCAACACCAGAGTGGCCAACAAGTACTGAAGTTTTTCCGGCAAGTAAGGTGTGAATCTTTGCAACATCTGCATCACGATCTGAAGTTTTGCTAGATGTTGTAACAATCTGCACACCCAAAGCTTTGTACTCTTCAATAAATTCTGGCAGTGGCGCTAAATCTGTTTTTGTAATTAAAAGTACTGGTGCGATTCCTTCGTGAAATGCGCAGACTAAGAAGCGATCAATTAATCCCCGACGTGGCTCTGGATTGGTTGTTGAGGCAACAATTACAAGGTAATCAATGTTTGCAACAATTGTGCGCTCTATTTTTGCCGCATCATCGACAGTTCTACTTAGCGAATTTCTCCGTGGATTAACGGAAACAATTCTTGCCAAAGTTCCTTCACTTCCGCTGACATCACCAACCAAACTTACGATGTCACCAACAACAACTGACTTGGGTCCTAATTCGCGGGACTTCATTGCTGTAACAATTATGCGGTCATCAGTAATACATGTGGTTCGACCACGATCAACTGTTGTTACAAGTGCAGTAATTGCATCATAGTGTGATGGGCGATCTTTTGTGCGCGGACGAGTACTTCGTGCAGGGCGAATACGTGCATCGCTCTCGTCATAAACGCGTTTACTCATTGGTGCAATTCTCGCACGAATTTACTTACCTTTACCATTTGCGCTAATTCACAATCGAACTGAGCGCTCTGCACATTACTCAACCAAACTCTTCCAAAGTCCTGGAAAATCCGTCAGGGTCTTGCGCGTAGTGGCGATGTTTTCGACTTCTATTCCTGCAATTACTAATCCAATAACGGCGCCAGCAGTTGCAAGTCGATGATCTTCATATGTGTGAAATTTGCCTGCATGCAATGGTGATGGTTCAAAGTGAAGCGCACTTGGTTCTTCGCTTACTTTTCCACCGATTGTATTTATCTCGCGAGTAAGTGCAGCCAAGCGATCTGTCTCATGCAGACGAAGGTGTGCAATTCCGCGCAAATATGAAGGTGAATCAGCAAGTGCGGCCAATGCTGCAATAGATGGCGTTAATTCGCCAACATCATGGAGATCAACATCTATACCAATAATTTTTGGTGCATCACGCAGTGATGATTTTTCTGAATTCGCTGTCAGAGTTAATCCATCGCTAGTGAGGGAAATACTTGCTCCCATGTCGCGAAGCAATGTTCGTAATTGGTCTCCAGGTTGTGTTGTTTTCACTGGCCAATCTGCAATCGTTATAGATCCACCACACACCATCGCAATTGATAAAAATGGTGCTGCGTTTGATAAATCAGGTTCAATCATTAAATCTTTTCCTTGCAATGCACCTGGTTCTACTCGCCACGTTTTCTTT
>Ga0209400_1000897_pt1 | contig 25437 bp, 40 predicted proteins | sample M_130807_EF_Meta_FD_187313 | JGI IMG/M metagenome (GOLD analysis project Ga0209400, IMG submission 187313) | Freshwater microbial communities from Lake Montjoie, Canada to study carbon cycling - M_130807_EF_MetaG (SPAdes) (version 2) | ecosystem: Environmental > Aquatic > Freshwater > Lake... | reverse complement strand
GTAGTTGCGTTAGGCAAGCCTTACAGTTTGACCCCACCCCCCGATCTGCCGGTGGGGGGGTCATGCCTTACCTCGGTTGCCTCTGGACGCATTACAGCTGCGATGCGCTCCACGAAGCTCACTTGCACTATCGCCTGGCGTAACATGATCTGCTTGCCAAGGATCATCTGGATTAGAGCCTTTGCCACATAGCCAGCAGAGCAGGGTGGTCTCTCGTACTCGCTTTGCTCGTGATGCGTAATCACCTTGGTAGTGAGTTCGCTTCTTGTTCCTGTTGGACTGCCATGCCTGCTGGCAGGTGTTGCAGCGTTGGATGTTGGTTGTGAGTTGTCTGCACACTAGGCAGGGGCGTTGGATAGGCATGGTTACCAAAGTTCTGATTCGATGTTGATGTTGTCTTGATTGCTTAGGGCTGAGGTGGGCTGGGGCTGGGACGGAACCCCACCGTACCTTACGGTACGGGGGGTGGTTCCCTTGTCCGTGTTGGGTTCTGTGAAGTGGTTCCCAAGGGTGGTTCCCGTGTCTAGGGGGTCTGGTCGTGGTTGTTGGCGACATTGGATGGCTCGTCCGAGGATTGATTTGCGTGCGAGTGTGAGTCCTCGTTCTTTGGCGATGCGTTGGGTTTCGTTGACTCCTGCGTCTTGTGGGATGCCTAGGTCGTCTAGGCGTTTGGCTAGGGCTATTTCGGCTGGTGTCCAGCCTTTTGTTTCCCGTGTGCGAAGTCTGATGGTGATGATGTCGTCAAAGTCTTCTACGACAAGTGAGACGGTTTCTGGTACCCAGCTGATGCGGGTGTGGGTGCGCTTCAGGGTTAGGCCATCGTCTGACTTGTCAAGGCGGTACACGATGTCCACGTCATCGTTCTTGGCTGAGGAACCTCGTTGGCCTTGCTTCTTGCCACCATCTTTACCTGCGTGGTCTGTGCGGATGCAGGAGATGTTGGAGCGTTTGAGGGCTAGTCCTGTGGTGCGTGCGAACTCACGATAGGAGTCTGCTGAGTTCTCTTCACCATCAATGGCTCGTCCTGTGGTGTCTATCACTACGACTTCAGCCTTGGTTAGCTCTACGAGTTTCATTACGGCTGAGGCACCTTCGGTGGTGTTGAGTGGTGGGAGGTTTGGGATGAGTGCATAGTGGAGGTGGGAGAGGTCGTCGTCTTCTGTGTAGCCGAATTGTTCTAGGCGTTCGTAGAGGTCTGACTCAATCATTTCGTAGTCAAGGTAGAGGACGTGGACTGGTGGTTGTGCTGGTTGTCCGAGGATGGGTTTGCCGGTGGCTAGTGCTGCGGTGACATTGAGTGTCAACCAGGACTTACCTGTTTTGGCTCCAGCGAATAGTGCGGTCTGTCTGCCTTTGGCGATGAGTGGTTTGGCTAACCATTCTTCTGTTGCGTGTTCAAGTGACCAGAATGCTTTCCAGTCCACCAGCATCGAGAGCATTTCGTCTGGTGTGGGGATTGGTGTGATGGGTTCAGGTTTGCCTTCAGAGGTGGCTAGGAAGGCTTGGGAGGCTTGTTTCCAGTCTCCACCATGCTTTGATGCTGCATAGTATCCGAAGCGGTTGTAGCCCCCTTCGGGTAGCCAAGGGATGCTAGAGGTGAAGACGATGAGTGCATCATTCCCGTTATGCCCGATGGTGGCTGAGGTTCCGTCCTTTGGATTTTTGCCTGGGCGAACCCAATGCTGTTCACCATGACGGTCAACCTTTGCAAGCGTCCAGCCGTCAGGGATAAGCAGTTCTTCCCACGTTGTCTTCGCACAGTAACGGGCTGAGGGGGTGTTCGGGTCTGTTAGGAATGAATCAGGCTGACCGATTGGTTTGACCATCTCTGGTTGTTTGGTTAAGAGTTTGACGAGCCAGTCTGGGGCTTTGGCTGGTCGTCGTTCGTGTGGGCTGAGGCCATGTTCCCATTGGTAGCTTCTGCCGTTGGGGTGAACAGTTGGGCTGCATAAAACCTGACCCCCACTTCCCCTGATGTCCAGCCCTACTCCGAGGCGTGATCCTGCATCGTTGCGTATATCTTCTTCACAGTAGAAGTACAGGTGTTGTCCACCGGTACCAGTTATCGCTGTGACTGTTTCGGGTAGTTGACCGTACTTTTCTTGTAGGTCGTGCAGGGTGTCTGAGCCTTTGTATTCTTCACGGTCATCCACGTCGAGTACGAAGATGCGTCCGTGTTTGGTTTGCCCCGTTGCGATACCGATTCCGTAACCTGAGTATTGATTCGTCCACCAATCGTTGACGACGTGGATGTCGTTGCTCGCTTTGTCTTGCCATTGTGGCATCGGTGGATACTTCTGCCCAGGCTTAATCGGAATAACCCTGATACCAAGTTCAGCGAGTTTGATGGCTTCCTCACGCATTGTCACGATGCCAACTCCACTTCATCAAACCAGTTAGACCAAATCTCTGAAGGATGTCTGCCCAGCAAGCAAGCATATTTATCTGCTCGCCATTGGTCTAGGTAGGTGTTGCCTTCTCGCCATGTTTGAATTGCAGCTCTACCAACTCCGAGATGTTCACCGATTGTTGATGCCCACGTATCTTCTGGGAACAGTTTCAGTAAGGCTGAGGCGGGATAGTTGTAGCCATTGTTCTTGCGTGTTTTAGTTTTCATATCCCTCCTACAGGATTAGGTTTCGTTTGAGTGTAGGTGTTATTCGTCTTCGTCTTCGTCATACCTATTATTGAATGATCGTGCGATCCGATACTTCTCTGCTGCGCTCGCTGATTCAAGTAGGCCGAGACTGGTTGATGCGGTTTGATTTCGTAGGGTGGTCACCCAGAATGATTGGTCTCCGTTGATGCGCTCGATGTTTGCGATGACGACATAGCCGGTGCAGAGTCCTTCAGCTGATGCTTCTATGAACTCTGCGATTGGGTCTTCATAATTACTCGTCAAAGTCGTCTGGCTTATCTCCGCATAACGGCTTCGTTGGTAGCGCACGTTTGATGGTGCAGTTGCAGATACGGGCTTGAGTCATGCTTGCTCAAAGACTGTGTAATCTGCATGGCTCATCTTGAGCATTCGTCCGTCCTGTTGGATAGCGATCCATGTTGGAGCATCAGGGTCGCAGAGGCAGCCTTGAAGGATTTGTGTGTCGTGTCTGACCATTGAGCCACACTTGTTGCATTGGACTCGGTAGATCATCGGGTCAACCAATAGAAGAATACTGACATGATGATTCCGAGAGCTATGAGTGCTTCCATTATTTGTTTAACTCCTCTTTGAGTGCGTCTAGTTCGTTGCGTAATGATTCGATGAGCTGGTTGGCTTCGTTGAGCAGATGTACTAGTTCGTTGCGTTCATAACCCAGCATGAATAGGTCTAGGGCTAACTCGTTGTCACGACTCATCGTCGTTCCAGTTTGATTGGCGATGACCAGCGTGAATCCCAAGCACTACCTGGTTTGGTTGCGATGGTGATGGTTCCGTCTTCGTCAAGGCTGACGAGTAGGTAGAGGCCGTTTGTGTCTTTGGCTGTCATGATGTCATGGTTGGCGATGTGTGCCACCCAGTTCGCTGACTGGTCACGATGGGCGAGGACGCTGATGGTGTGTGGTGCGTCTGGGAAACTACCTTGTAACGATGTCACGAATGACCTCCCGTAATTCTTCGACTGTGTTGGTCAGTTCATAAACTTCGGACTTAAGGTCTTCGATACGTCGCATCGCTGAGCTGAGTGCGATGTCTTTGATACCGACCTGCACTTCTAGGTCTTTGATGATGCCTGCAACCTTGTCTGACAGAATCATTGGGTTCATGGGTTCACATCCGTCCATTGTCCGTTGATAGTTATGAAGCATTTGCTTTCAGTAAAACCGAAGGTAATGAACTTGGTTTGCTCACCTATCGCAGCGCCAAACTTTGTACACGCATCTTCTTTGGCGTTTGTTGCCATCCAGCCTCCGATGAAGAGTGCGGTGCAGGTTATGAGGGTTGAGGTGAGTACACCGGCGATGAAACTTCGTGCGTCCATTAGAGTTCGGCACCTTGGGCTAGGTAGATGCGTAGGCGTGAGATGTCTGAGTTGGCTTGAGTGAGTGTGGCACGACAGGATTCGAGTTCACGGAACAGGGAGTCTGCTGTGTCTTTGTAGTTGTCACGTTCCTCGATGACTCGTGCGAGGGCGTTTTGTAGGTCGTTGACTCGCAGCTCTAGTTCTGCGAACTGGTTAACATCAATCATTTTTTTTGCCTCCTAGCAATTTCAATCTTTAATGCTTCGATGGTTTTGAAGAGTCGTTCTTGGTCACCTTGACCGACGAAACTTTTCTCAAGAAACGCTATTGCGTTCTTTAGGTCTTGGATGGTCATATGTTCTCCTGGCTAAATAAGTGCGACAGGTTGGGTACCGCAGGGGGCGAATGGGGGTTCGCTCGCTACCCAACCTGTCACGATTTATTGTGGGTTTACCACATTGATTCTGAGTCATCCTTCACGGCTGGTTCAACCTTGGCCTTGTACAACTTCGGTGCGTTGAAGGCTTTTGATTTCTTTTCGCCATCACCGGTGTACTTGACGGTCAGTTTCGTTCCAACCATTGTTGATGCTCCGATGGCTTGAGCTGCTTCACGGATTGCTTTAACCATGTTGCCTCTCGCCCAAAGGTTTCCGATGCCATCGGCTGTGTTCATGGTGAATACGAAGACGTATCGCACGTCGCCGTTGTCCCAAGTTTTGACTGTCCCAGCAGGATCACGGTCTTCGAGCTTCTTCACTTCGATAACTGTGCCTGAGTGGGTGTCATTGATATTCTCAAACTTCAAAGCGGGATATTTGCTCCCGCCATCGGATAGGAATATGTCTGTCATGATGCTTGCTCCTCTATGTGGAATTGATTGGTTTCTGGGATATAGATCAGGTTCAGCAGGTCACGTGCGATGCCGTGACAAGCGTTAGCGAACCGCTGTGCTTGTTTCACGTCAAGGTTGGCAAGTGCTTCACCTGGTTTTGTGTATTTCTGCGAGGTGATTTGGGAACAGATGTCCTTCACCAAGTCTTCATCGAATTGGCCTGAGTCGAACAGAAGGAATAACCCTCTGGCGATTTCAAACCTTCGAAGAGATTTTGTTTCTTTGAGGCTGATGCTGCGACCCGCAAGTTCGGCTTGCGTGATAAGCATCGCCATCCTTGCCCTGTCAGCACCTTGAATGCTGTTGAGGCGTTCACGAATATAGGTGACTGCTTGCTCGTCGCCTGTCTGATCTAGGTCACGACCTTCAATGCTATTCATTGAATGCTGTCAATTTCTGCCGTGTCAAACGCCTTCGACTTACGCTTTGCAGGCTTCTTGACGGTTGGGTCATCTTCAAAGAACGGGATGTCATGTTGAGCTTCAACAGTTTCAATGACCTTCACCAGTTGTTGTAACTGTTCCGGTGAAGTCTCCTGAAGTTTGGGGCATCCTTCAGGCCAGCAAAGAATGAGCATCGCTTGGGCTTCACGGGTGAGGTTGGCGATGCGTTGCTTCATCCATTCTTGACGGATTTGCAACTCTTTTGGCGAGACGGAATCATCGGCCTGTGCCATCGGATTTGACACAGGCTCGACGACTCTCCGCTTCTCGTCAGAGAACTGATAAGGCTTGAAGAGGTCTTTGCGCTTACGCCAGTTGCGGGTTGCGAACGACATCTTCGCTGCTTCCCATCCTGCTTCCAGGTCAACTGTGTAGAACTTGCACGTCGCTTCACCTGCTGGAAGATGGCAGATGATTCCTTCTTTCATATCCAAGCCTTCTGGGAGTGCTGTGCGTTCGCCAGTTTTCCAGTCGTAAATCCAGTCAGCGTTTGCGTACATAGCGAGTTGGACTGCGATTGAACCGAAAGAGTAAGACAAGTCTGTTCCGGTCTTTAGGTCAAAGATGCAAATCTTGCCATCACGGGTAGTGACGATTCGGTCTGCTGTACCTGCATACTCGTACTCATCGTTAATGAGTAGAACTTCAATCCATTCCTTGCGCATACCGAAGTCCCACGCTGCGATTGATGCAACATAAGTTTCAATATCTGCCTGTAATCCTTGAAGGATTTGTGGCTTCATACCAAGGTCTAACTGCTGGGTGATTGAGTGAAGTGCTGTACCAAGATTGGCTCGTGAATATGCACCAGCAGCATCAATGGCATCGTTAGCAATCTTGTTGAGTTTGCTTCGATCATCTAATGCTGTTGATGCTTGAGCAAGCAGATCGGCTCGTTGAACGATGCCGGTGATTGCCATTCGTGTTTTCCAATCAGCAAGTGACGATGAATCGTCCAACACTTTTGCGATTGTTGTAACTCGTGTGTAGCCACGTTCTTTGCCAGATGCTGGATCGCTAATTTTGTAGCGACCCCAACGGTCTTTTGGTGCTTCGGCTAATAAGCTGAACTCGTCTGATGTAGTCATTTTCGCAGGCCTCCTGAGCTTGGGAATTATGGGTGTGAATTGACAGTAGCAGGTTGATTTGCTTTGTCAAGCATTACTTCTACGGGGTGGGTGTAACAGGGTTTTGAGTTGGTTGGTCGAGCATGAACATCAGTTCACCCCACACCTTCGCAGGCATGACCGCATACCAGTCATCCACATTGGTTGACCCTCTGCGCTTGATGATGACGGTACCTGTCCATGCTTTAGCGTTCTCCATTTCAACTTCAAGCTCACGCAAATAGCCTGGAATATCAATCTTCTTCTCTGCTTTAACTTCAATGCAGACTCCAGGCATTCCGTCTATGTCGCCTCTATCGTCCGACCAACCACAACGGCTGCGCTCGGCGTGAATCCAGCCAAGTTTGCGCAACCACTTCGCTACAGCAAGTTCAGCTGCGGAACCTTTACGCTTCTGCGGTGATGTCACCAGTACGCCTCCTAGACCGTTTCAACCTTTGACGCTCCATAGTAGTCGTACCACCCCAAATACCGACCTCATCGTTGTCTAACGCAAACTTGAGACAGATTCGACGCACGTTGCAACCAGCGCAAAACAGTTTCGCATCAGCGATTGCGTGTGGTGAACCTTCGTTAAAGAACAGTTCGGTCTCGCCTTTGCATCGTGCTTTTTCTTGCCAGTCTGGGCGTTGTGGTCTAAACGTGTTATCACCGTCTGACCACATATCAACTACATGACCGCTACTCATTTGGCGGTTGGATGATTGTTGCGTGAACGAGTTTCCATTCGTTCCCAATATCGTTGCTGTGCTTCTTTACGGATTTGGAGTTGATGTTCACGCACGTTCAAGATGTGTAAATAGATTATCGCTGCGAAGTTGAGTGCGATGAATAGTTTCCATTCGAGCGGTGTTGCTGGTTGCGCATCCGGTAGGTCTTCTGCTGTTGGCATGAGCCAGAATCCCCACAAGATTCCCATTCCGATTACGGTTCCTATTTGCTTTTGACGGTTTGTCATGATGCCCTCCTTCGGGTCATTCATGACATTAGAGCAAGACTGAAGCGATGTGGTGGATGGTCAGAGATTCCAGTTGGCTAGTTTGCCTTTGGTGTTTTCCATGAGCCATACAGCCATCGCTATTGAGCAGTCCACGTCATAGAGGGCTTCTAGGTCTTTGCGCCTTGAACCTGTATCAATACCGCAGACCTGCTTCGTTGCTGACCACCATGACGAGTTGTGCTGAAACAGACCTGAATCATATGAACCGTTCTTGTTGAGTGTCCACACGATTTGACCTTGAGCGTCCCAACGGGCATTGACCGCTTTTCTATTGCAACCCGACTCACGCCAAGCGATATAACTAAAGGTTTGCACCGGTAAGCCTGCTTCAGCGATCTTAGGTTCCCATTGTGGGCATCGCTTGGACTTATCTTTTGGGACTCCTCTGGGGAGTTTTTCTTCTACGACTTGTGGCATCAGTTCACGCATTTGCCGTTGATGCTCGATTATTACGGCTGGGTTGGTCTGGGTTGATTGGGGTGCTTGAGCGTAAGTTACGCCTGCACCAAAGGTGAGTATGGCTATGAGGCTTGCGGTTAATTTCAGCAAGTTGTTTCCTTCCGTTTGTCCGATATATAACGCACACCCAAGGAGGGGGAGGTGTGCGGGATGTTCAAGCCCAATAAAGGCGGGCGAACGATCCGAGGTTTAGTCTACTTGCTTGGAGCTAAGCCTGGGATATTTTTGGTCATGACCTTCATGTCTTGAACCATAGCAACTGGAATACATAAAACCCCGTCAACGTCGTCTGCGTCAGTCTTCGATTGGAATATCGTGATGTGGTCTTCTTTGCCACCATCGCTGGTAGGGAGCAGGAATCCACAGCTGACGACCTCACAGGGGTCGGTTCCGATGTCGTCTATTGGTGTCCATGTGTCGGTTGCAGAATGAGCGTCATGCCATCTCACCACAACCATCGTCCTCATCTCATTGTGCGACATAATCTCGTCCTCTCCACCTAGCCCAACCATCACGAATAGGGATCATCTCAAGGTTGAACTCCCCGTCACCAGGCACATACTCAACCACGCTTAAACCTTGTTGCCAGTCTTCCGCTCGATACAACGGGCGACCGTCAAGATCGTGGCCTCCTCTAGTGCTGGGCACGGCACCATCGATTCGGGCAAGACAACCAGGCGATGCAGCGAGGATTGTTCTCGCTCCATCATGGTCGTCCCTAGTGCGTTCAGCCCATTCTCTGCGATGGATGTGACCGTAGATGACTGAGGTTTTTACTGTCGCAAGATACTTGTGGGCGGTACTTCCACCGGAGGCAACCTTGTCACCATGAATGACGTGAAGACGCTGGTTGATCCAATGCGCACCCGTTGGGTATCCAGGCAGATACTCCACGTCATAGTCGTCAAGGTTGCAGAGATACGGTACCGACATCACAGGCCACTCTTCAGGACGCAAGCCTCGACGCAATCCGAACGCAGCACCCGCACCATCAAGGATGAAGTTGCCGAGCCGTTCCTCATGGTTGCCAGCAATCCAAATGATGCGAGCGTCTGGGGCTAGTTTGCGGAGTTGTGCGCAGAGCTGACTAGCCCTATCAATCGCAGCTTGGGTGGTTCTGGCGAACGCTGGGGTGTACCTATATTTGCCGAACTCACACAGGTCAAGGTTGTCACCAACCAAAACGATCTGGTCAGGCTTGGAGGCTTTGACGATTTGGAGTGCAACGTCTAAGGCTTGCTCGTCGTGGATGGGTTCGAGTGTGTTGTTGTGGGATCGGAAGTATCCGAGTTGCATGTCGGGTAGGACGACTGCGACTGCATAATCTCGTTGCGGTGTCTTTGATGCCTTCGTTGCAGGGAGTGCATACTTCTTGCCTTGTTGTACAACAGGCCACGAAGGATAATACGACTGGCGTATTTCATTGAGTAGTGACATTGGCAGCCCTGTATCGTGTGATGACTGACGGAGATAGTTTTATTTGTCGGGCTTGCAACGCTTTAATGATTTGGGTCGGACGAATGTTTGGATCATTCAACGCATCCAACAAGTCACGACCATCAGTTTCACCAAGTTTGGCGAGAATGGAATCTATGCTTCCGCTGTTGCCAACGGGCTGACCTTTAATTTCGCTTAGAAACTTCCCCACCTGTAGCCTCCTTGAGATGCCAGTCGATATGCGAATCTAACTTACTATCAATTCGCTCTACTTTTCCACCGACTGACCGCAGGATTTCCATGACGCTTGCATGGTCATTCGTGTTTTCTTTGCGTACCTTCAACAGAATCGTAGTAATGACTCCACCAACTGCGGTGACCAACGCTGCGAGAACAACCTCCACATCACACCTGAGCCTTTGAAGCCAACCAAGCCTTGACTCGTTCCGGTGTCTTATCACCGACGACGTACCTCAAATGCCAAGGCTCACTTGGCACAACTTCCCAAGAGAACCCAAACGACACAGCGTTCTTCTTCAACCATTCCAGCCGTTTCCCGTTGGCGTTAGCGATGTCAATGGCGATTCCGAGGTTATGTTTCGATTGACCTGGTGTTGCCAACATCGCCATTCCCTTTTTGAGATACCAGGCTTGGCCTTTGTAGACCTTCGGCTTCTGATTTGGGATTACGTCGGTTGTGTACCTTTGATAGAAGCCATACTCCTGAGTTTCCAAACTGCGATATGTGTCAGCTTGGCTAGTCGGAGACAAGTCAATTCCTTCAGCGTTCGCAGCAGCATCCATCGCCTCATACGCATCCGCTGCGCATTGGTGCAACTTGCCTTTGCCTTCAATCGCTCGAAGTAACTTCGGTGGCAACTTGCCAGGCACAGCGTTCTTCAAACATGAGCAAAGAACAACAGGGATAATCGGAAGGTCAGCACCCTTCTTCAGGGATGCCATTACTTAGCTTTGCCGAACGCTTCAGCAATCTCATCCTTGGTCAACACACCATCAGATGACCAAGCACGAAGGAGGGCTTCGGTGACTTTGGCTGCTGCAACGATTCCTGCGATTGCTGCTGCCTTCCAAAGTTCCACGTCGAGGACTGCACCACCGGCAACAGCAGCCAAAGCTGATGAGCCGAATACTGCAACGATACGAAGGATGAGGGTCTTGAGGGTTTCCATTAGTTGTTGTCCTTATTGGTGAATGCGCCGATGAAGTGCAGAACGAGAGCTGCCAAAGTGAGCCAGATAACGATCTGTTGCAACGTGCCTGACAACGTGAGAATCGTGGTGACTGATGCTGCGATTGTCCATATCAACGCATGGAACTCACCCCAAAACTTCATCACCGAATCCTTCGTGTAGGTGCAGGGGCTACCGTCAAGAATACAGCACTCAACGCAATCAGCGCACGACGGGTTTTCACCGGCACCGTTGAGTTCAGCGCAACATAATTGTCAGCGAAACCTTGGAAGATATTCAACACAGACTCAAACGCTTTACGCACAGATGATGGTGCATTTTGCACCGCTTCGACTACTGCTTCGGCTTCGTCGGGGCTGAGTTCGGTTGGGGCGATTTCGCTGAAGAGTTGTTCGGCTTGGGCGGTGGTGATGTTTTCTAATACGGCTGGGCTGGTGATGAGCAGGGTCGCTTGGCTGGTGTCTAGGTTTTTGCTGAGGACTGAATCTACGATGGCTTCTATGGCCTCTGTCGTGGCTTCTGAGAGGGCTTTCAGGGTGTTTAGTAGTTCTGTTTGGGTGAGCGGTTCAGGCTCATCTGTGGGGGCTTGTAGCGTTGTAGTCACATCTGGTTGAGTTGTGGTCACAGGGGGGACAGTTGATGTCGTTGTTGAAGTTGATGTGGTTGTTTCTAACGGAGGCGGGAGTGTTGTGGTGGGGGCTGGTTCTGGTTCCGTTGTGGTGGTTGTCGTTGTTTCAGGAACGGTAGTTGTCGTTGCCGGAGGCGTGTAAACCACAGTCGTCGTGGTCGTTGTTGGGGCTACAGTCGTTGACGTACTTGTTGTCGTTGAACTAGTTGAGGTAACCGTTGAAACTGTTTCTGGGATTGTTGTTGTTTGTGGTGGTTCCGTTGTGGTTGATGGCACGACTGTTTGAAGAGTCGTAGTAGTCAGGTTGGTGACAGGGACAGTCACTAGCGGGACAGTAGTAGTAGAGGTCGTCGTCGTTGTTGTGGATGAGGTTGTAGATACCCATTCACCCAAGCCTAATGTCAGGCCTGTAATCGTGAGGTTGCCCGGTTGGCAGCATGAATCAGTCGAGTACTGCTGGAACGCAAACACATCCCCAGCCTGAACTTGAATCAACCCTGATCCGGTGGCGTTGTTCTCATTCGTCAGCTTCGTGATAACCCCATTGAGAATGATTTGTGGAGGGTCATACCAAGAACCATCGTTCGTCTGATACGACCACAAGAAACCAATCTGATTAGTGCCTTCAGGAATCGTGGCCTGCATCCGAACATAATGAGACTTCCCAGCACACGTCCCACCATCAGCACCAACAAGAGTAAACCCACCCTCAATCGGAACAACCGACCCACCCTCAGCAGCGAGACAAGACTTAGAGAACTCCCACACACCAAACGTGTCAGCCTCAGCCGACGATGCTGTGAAAAGAAAACCTATTAACGCTGGGACAAGGACTAGCCAACGGGACTTACTACTTGTATTCACCTTGAACACTTAATGCTTGTGTAGATATGTCGTTCATAAAGAAGTTTTAATTTTGTGCATATCAGGGATTCCCCAAACGCTGTCGTTATCGGTATTGCTATTTGTGATGGAATGGAAGTTATGCACAAATTGTTCCATACCGTAGAAATCATAAAGTTGATTTAGTATTTGTTGTGGTGATTTCACTAGGCGTTCATATTCGACGACAAAGCAACGGTCATGGTGTTGGGACAACAACGTGTCTCGTGAGCGAACAGACATATCAACGATTCCACCATCTAAACATAGATGCTGCCGTATCGCTTCTGGTGTTCGCTCGCCTGTGAAGTCTTGGTCAAAATTGTTATTTGGGTTTGCAAATACGATTCGTGTTAGCGAATCAATAACATCGTCAAGGTTTCTTGTCATGACGATAAAACGTGGTTGTTCTGGAGCATACTGCAACAACAAAGAAAGGTTATCTGCCACGCCCCAAGAGAATGCTTTATCTACAATAAGTTTCTCGGTGCGGTCAGCATAGAACGCTGGAACTATTGCACTTAAAGAATTGTGAACAGCCAACGGATTTGGGTTTGCCTTTAACGCAATTTGCGCCTGCCACAATCGATGCGAATGGTATAAAACATTACATAACGGGCTGGATGATGACACGAACACATCCGGGTTCTCGTTCATTACGCTTGCCAATAATGTTGAACCGCTTCGTGGCAATCCTGCCAAGTAACTAATCATTAGCTTGCTGTTACTGAATATGGAGTTTCCACAATGGGAAAGCCAACAAAGACATCTGCATCAGGATCGTATGTGTATCCGATACCTGCAAATGTTCCACGAAACGGTGTACCACCTTCACGATGTTGCGAAACACCATTAACGTCAAGATAAGTGTTATATGAAGTTCGCAGACAAGTCATGCCACGAAACTCGCCATAATAAGATTCCCAAGACAAAACATCATCAGGTAAATCGTTCTCATCACGACCAACAATTACCTCAACAACAATATTGTTTTCGTCTATGAATGCGTAATGTGCCATCAGAAAGTAATCAATCCTGTGCCTGCCGTGAACTCATAAATCTTGTATCCACCAGTTGTTGTTGTTGGAGTTAATCCACCACCAGTTTTAGTCAAACCACCATCGATTGCTGTGAGGTTGGGAAGTGTATCGGCATATCTGATAACCACGATTCCTGAACCGCCTGCACCACCAATTCGACCTGCACCGCCCGCAGCACCAGAACCACCACCACCGCCACCAGTATTTGCTGTTCCAGGGCTTCCAGCACCACTAGCAGCACCAGCACCACCGCCACCTGTACCGGCTGAACCACCAGCAGCACCACCGCCACCGCCACCACCGCCTCTGGTAACAGCTGAACCTGTGATGCTATTAGAAAGACCGTTGCCTCCAGGCTGACCATTAAGACTGGTAAGAGCTGAGGTTCCATTCTGACTAGAACCACCGCCACCGCCACCACCGCCATAACTCGCAGGTGTTGTATATCCGTTACCACCATCAAAGCCCTGAGCTGCCGTACCTGCACCGCCTAATGCAACAAAAAAACCAGCACCACCGCCACCCGCTCCACCCGCTGCACCATTACCTCCACTTCCACCCTGGCCACCACCAGTTGATGTGATAGTACTCAAAACCGAGTTGGAACCTGCCGTTTGTGCTGCGCCACCGGCACCGATAGTTACAGTCACATTATCGCCACCTAGAAAATTGACTGCTGATTCAGCAGAAGTATTTCTTCCAGAAGTAGCTCCCGATACGCTTGTGCGATAACCGCCTGCACCACCACCACCTCCACCGTGAGAAGAGCCACCGCCACCACCGCCAGCGATAACAAGATACTCAACCGAGAATACTGTTGCACCTGCTCCCACTCCTGCGAAGATTTGCATGATGTTATGCGCTTACGTTGCCGACCATAATCCAAGCGTCGGTATCCCACTTGAGTACGGTACAAACAGCGTATTGAGTTGTGAGTTTAAGTTTGCCACCAGCAGATCGAATGACAGCTGTACCACCCGCAGCAAAAGTTGCGGTGCCTGTACCGAGCAACATGAAGTTGAGTTGGTCACCAATAGCGAATGCGGTTGTTGCGTTGGCTGGGATAGTAATCGTTTGTGCTGCTGCATTATTCAAAGTCGTCAACTGACCGACCTGAGCTGTGCCAGGTGTGTAGGCCGTTCCGGTCTGAGCGTTGATAGATATCAGGCTGTTTGACAACGCTGACATTGATGCTGCGGTGAGGGTGTCACCTGGTGAGAATGTTGGACGTACTGCCATAGTGTCTCCTATGTTAGTGCATAAGTAGTGTCATCAAGTTTGCTGGTGTCAAGTATAAACGGCAACACCAACTGAATCTGACCCAACCGCAAAACCACCTCATGACGTGACGGAGCGATCTGATGCCGGATGCCCTCAACCACCACGTTCTGTCGAACCGTAGAAGGCGACCCAACAGCAAAGCGTTTCTCAACCGCCAAAATATCGCCAATCTCCAACGACGCAACCAACTCCTGCTTCGCTGAAGATAGCCCATTAAGCAATACGCTCGCCTCGTCAAACACCACCTCTGGAGTCTGATACCTGTTCAATAAAGTAGATGCCAAAGCAGAACCAGCAGCATCATTCACCAAAGGCAAATCCGTCAAACTAAAGTTCTTAATCCCATACTCAACTTGCGAGGCCGTACCATTCACCACACTCGAAACAGATGACCCTTGCACCTGAACAGACACACGGTTCAAAACAGTCTCAGCCCCATACACGCTATTCAAAGAACGAATCGGAAGATCAGTCGCAGCAGTCCCACCCAACACCGCCACAGCAGTCCCAAACGAAACCTGAATACGAGGATCAAACACGAGCATCCCATCACGGGACGCATAGAACCGACCATTCTCTGCAAGCTGTACAGCGTTCAACGCTTGAAGCGCATTGTCATTATCAGCATAAGCAACAGTCCCCAGAGTTGCCACACCAGTATTGATTTCACGCAAAGCAGTAGACCAAGAAACCTCACTACGAGATAACAAAGTATTCACTCGATCAGACGACAACTGTGACGAAGGGTTGAAGCCTGCAAGGTTTGTTTGCGACAACTGTGCCAACGCATCAACAGCCATAATTTGAGCGGTGGAGAAATTCGGTTCGTCATAATCAATGTTTAAGTCATAGATATATCCCTTAAACATCGCAGCAGTACCAGCAGACCCACCATAAACCTCAACCAACCTTCGGGGAGCAATACCCAACTCACCCTCATACCAAGGTGACGCAGTATTCAACGGATCAAACGACCTACCGGATGCACGGTCATCAGCTGTGATTGACAACGTGCCAGTTGAAAAAGTATCTAACTGATTACTACGACCACGATTGATCGTAATGCTTTGAACATACTCAGTAATATCAACGAAATCTGTTGAACCTTCAAGCGCATCAGTTCCATCAAGAACGCTTGAATCCAACTTAAAAATATTGGACTTAAACCCAACATCCAAATTGACTTTGAGGACTTCCCCCCAAACCGCAGTCTTAGCCATTACAAAGTCCCAATAGAACCAAACGAGAACTCTTTACCGGTAAAACCGAGATACTCTCGTAAATACTGGTCAAGCTCCTGACCAACCTGAATGCCACTCGCACCCAAACCAGCATTGATTTCAATGTTGAAATTACCCATACCGCCACCATTGAACAGACTTCCAGAATTGTTATCAGCCAAAGTTTGTGCGCCAGTAGTAATAGCAACAGGGTTCGGCATACCACCAAGCACCTTCGGATACTTAGTAATCAAATCAGCAGTCTTCTGCAAAGCCTCATTCAAACGCTCCTGAGCCTCAGCCTCACGATCCTTCGCATCAGCGAGCTTTTCCTGTGCATCAGCCTGACGCTTCTGAGCCTCCGTCAAAGCATCAGAATACTGTGCATAAAATGCTGAACCAACAATCGCCCCACCAATCAACTCATTCAAATACGACTGCGATTCAATCAGACCATCAGTCGCATCCTTCTGCTCATCAACAGCATCCTTCGTAGACAACTTCGCCTCAGCCAACGCAATCTCAGCCTCACGAATCGCCTGAGGAGTTGACTCAGGATCAGCACGAACATCAGCCAAAGCCTTCTCAGCATCAGCCACAGCAAACAACGATTCCTCGACACGATACCCAGCCCGCTCAACCCCACGCTGAGCCTGATCCAATTCCTTCTGTGCTTTAATCGCTTCCGGTGAACCAGCACCAAACCCAGACACGGCCTTATCTAAAGCAGCCTGAGCTGCGATGACATCACTATTGGCTTGAGTCAAATCATCCTGAGCAGACTTCGTGTCCTTTTGAGCCTTTGTAAAACCCTTCTGCGCTGAAGTGCTTTTCTTCAAAGCATCCGTGTACATCTCCAACTTTTCTTTAGCAGTCTTCATCGTCTTAGAAGCACCACCAGTAGCAGTCTCAGTCTTCTTGGTCTCTTCTTTGAAATCGTTCATCACATCAGAACCAACCTTCAAAGTGCCGTTAACGTCATCAAATCTTTCGTTAACGGTTTGAAGTTGCGCACCAGTCAAACCAACCTGAGCACCAAGTTTCTTGGTATCCAAAGTAATCTTCGGGATGTTAGGGATCAAAGGAATCTTATTGAATACATCAATAAGAGTGTTGACTACAGATACCGCAACATTGGCTAAGGCTGTTTTCATTTCACCAAACTTGCCAACAAAACCCTTGACTGTATTGACTGCGATGTTTGCAATACCTTTAACGAAGCCAGCAAAGATGTCAGGTACCGCAGCAACCAAAGCCACCACAGCCCCACCCAAACCAGCGATAAGTTGTCCACCTATAGTCAAAGTCCACTTAATTAGCGACCCAGCAAGTCGAGTACCCATAGCCAAAAGTGCTGGGATACCTTCAGACAATATCCATCCACCAATAGTGACGAGCATATTTACCAGTTGTGCTGGAAGTTGACGTGCAGCTTTACCGACGAAACTGGCAAGCGTGTCACCAAGTTTCTGTACAGCATCCAACAACATTGGCAAACCCTTTGTATAAATCCATTCATATCCAGCCATCAAAAACTTGGTGAGGTTTCCGATGAACATTGGGATTCGAGGTTCAATCCAATCCGTCAAAGCCGTAGCAAGTTTGTTGATACCATCAAAGAGCATCGGCAATCCTGATGTGCCAATCCATTCAACAGCCTGAGTAATCATTGAACCTAAAGCCTCCAACACCATAGGTGCAGATTCTTTGAACTTAGTTGCGATAAAATCAAACCCTCCTGCCAGACCGCCTTCTTCTAAAGCTGAACCAAAATCACGGAAGGCTGGAAGCATTGAATCGTTGATGAACGACACAGCACCCAGGAATGCCGGAATCATGACTGAACCAATCTGAGCAGTCACATCCGATAGTTGTGCTTTGAGGATTCTTTGTTGGTTAGCCAAGCCACCGCTCGTGCGTTCAAAGTCACCTTGAGCCAACGTCGAGTCCTTAAGGATCAAAGCATAAGCAGCCTGTGTCTTAGCGGTAACGCTCAACGCTCCAGTCCCCGAATAGAGACCCATATTTCGAGCCTGCTCCTTCAACCGAACATCGTTAATCGCAACACCGTATTTCTTCAACGGTTCAGTTTCACCAGACAAACCAGAACGCAAAGCAAGAATCGCATCATCAACAGTTGTGTTATTGAACGAAGCCAAGTCAGCAGCCAAAGCGACAAGCGTTGTACTCATTGTTGCTGCTTCACCTTGACCTACACCGAACGCCTGGAACAAGTTGCCATAAGTACCAGTTGCCTCAAGAGCAGCCTGCTTCGTTATACCAAACGAAGTCGCAGAAGTCTTAGCAAAATCATTTACAAGTTTTGCTGAATCACCAAAGACCACCCCAACCTTGGACTGTGATTCAGCCAAGTCAGAGGCAGATTGGATTGCCTTATAGGCACCAGCACTAGCAGCTGCAAACGCAGCGGTACCAGCAACCGCAAACTGTTTGAACGATGGCATGACGCTCTTGAACTTTTGACCGAACCCAGTATCAACCTGTTTACCTAGGGTTCCTAAGTCATCCCCAACTTTCTTGATGCCTTTGGTGGCACCGAGAATGTCAGAAATAAACTTAACAACAAACGTGCGCTCACCAGCCATGCGAAGATTCTACTCAATAACAGACAACCCATTCCGCAAAGCAATAAACTCATCAAGCATCGCAGAATATAAAGCCTTCCCCGACAGGCCATCCCAACGAGAAATATCTACAGGCTCATTCCACCAAGCCTCAGACATTATCTCTGAACCAGCACGACGCTGACGAGGTTGACGAACCTGCTTCGAGCGAGGCGACACAGGATTGATGACAGGTTCAACATCCAACCTGAACGAAGAATCCAACAACACACCATGACCTTCATGGAACTCAAACGGCTGATCCGGTGCGTGTTGAGGTAGATAGAAAATACGTGCAGGGTCTTTAGTCTGAGGGTCACCAACCAAACCAATACGGTCATGCAACTCAGACCACACCACCCGCCACAACGAAGCAGGCACCTTCTCCGCTAACGGCAAGACCAGGTGATAGTGAGGATCATCCAAGCGATGCGAATAGGTGGAATAGGCAAACCATTCCAAACCGTCTAGTCGAGCATCATCAAAGGCTTCACCGTCCATGTCCACAACCAACGCCTCAACAAACCTGACGTTGTTGTTACCTCTGGTGGTGCCAGAGTCATACTCAACCGGAGACCACAACGCCCCAGCCTGCTTGACTGAGTTCTCCTCATGGAACGACAATAACTCTTTGAGCTGCTCCCACGACGAAGCCAACGGCTTCGGATAAATAGACTTCACATTCTTAAACAGAACTGCCATAACCCCTCCTCCTAGAAGGGTACAGGAAACTCAGCTCAAGTCAAGCATTATCGTCAAGGGTCTTCAACACCTTCTCAATAGCGTCCAGATATTCTCTGGCTATATTCTCTTTTTCTTTACGGACAGTAGGCCAAAAGAAATATCCTGCCCTGCCACGATGGCGAAGAAACTGGCTGGTGTACCCGCCACCTTTGCGATACCCATCACGGGACTCACCCTTTTTATTTACCGACCTTCCGCCAGCAGAGGTCTTCGCCCCCTTGCCGAACTTGCCACCACCGAACTCTGCACCAAAGAACACATCACCTCTGGTCACCTTACGCTTACGATTCCTGTTCGGATTGGACTTTGAAACAAAACTAGATTTGCTTGCTAAATAAAGTTTAGGGATTCGATCTTTGCCAACCTTCATCCCTTTCATCACCTCGGTAGCTTGGCGATTACGAGTCACCGAACCAGCCTCAGTTTGAGTCTTGGCTAAAAGGTTTTCTGCAACTTTTCCAGCAGCAATACGAGCTTCAGCGTCAAACTTTTGATTCGCTCTAGAAGCATCACGGAGAAACTTATTGATACCAACAATTTCAATGGCATCGTTGCCACCAGTAATTGAAACTTCTCCTGCTCTGCCGAATGCTTGCGCCATATCAACAGACTACTTGTTCAGATGAATTGCTCTCCAACGCAAATAAGCAAGCATTGTAAATAGCATTCGAGGAGTTTCTGCCAGCAACACCGATGGTGCGATACCTGTCTCAACAGATAGGTATGCAATCATCCAATGGGCTGACTGGTCTCCAAAGGGACGATCACAGCTTGATCAGCATCACCAATCGCTAATGACTCAATGTCGTTAATCCACGAATCAAAATCTAAACCAGTTTTCTTTTGGCGGTGCTCAGAATGCCAACCAATATAAGCCAAGTCTGTAAGCGTTAGTTCTGCTTCAAACTTTGCGACGCTTCGATTGAACTTGTTTTCAAAAGCGATGAAATCAGGAAACGCAGCAATAACTGTGCGAGTCTTCTGATCCAATGCCGATGTAACTTCAAGGGCTATCTTCATTATCTACCTCCGCAGGTAAGGGTTGTTAAAGAAAAGTTATGCGCCAGTACCAGTCTTAGTTACTGCACCGTCAATTGGGTACGTGATAGAGGCTGTGGCTAGGTCACCCACCGCCCCAGAAATTGGAGTCCAAGTTAACGGGAGAGCCTGAAACGCATACGATGGATTGCTAGAAGAAGCAGCGCCAGTACCGTTTGGCTTGACTGTCATTGGTACAGCAGTACCTGCATTCCAAGCATCGTAGAACAACTTCTCGATGGTTGGGTAATCCTGATGCAACTCAAGAGTGATGGAGTTGTCTGCAAGACCAGCAACACGAGTTACTGCACCAGACGAACCGAAACTTGTTGTAGCTACTTCAGCCTTTGACAGGTTCAGCGTTACTGATGCGACATACGAAGTGATGTCGGTGTTCGCCGTGCCGAAGGTGACCGCTACGTTTGTGAGAACTTGCTTTGCCATATTTGATACTCCTGCCTCACGGCACTCGAAGATTAACTAATGAAACTATACACGCCAGCAGGACGACGAATCAACAGACTAAGCGTACACCACCACACGGAAGTCAACCATCAGGTAAGTCGCATCGTTCCCATCCATCGTGGAGATATTCGAGGCAGACTCAACCAACAGATTTGATACGACCCCACCCAAAGACCTGTCAGCCTCTAACGCTGCACGAACCGAAGTCGTACCCTCATAAGACAGAAACCCATCCAATGCAGTCTGAGCTGTACGTTCCGCAGACCTACCCACAACCACAGACACCACGAAAATATGGGTCACCAACCCACCACGCATCGCCCCGTTGTAGGTGATTGAATCCAACATAGGCCAAGCGAACGGAGCATTGATATTGTCCGGTTGCTGGGCGTAAGCCCGCAAACCTGGAACAGTTGCTAAAGCGTTAGCGAGACCAGTCTTGATGTCGGTGACTGAGTAACTCATGCGTAAATCCGCATACGACGATACGGTTCAACCAACTGAGCCATATCAGGGTCAAGGTATCGAGATACACGAATCGCACCCAAGTCACCAAACCCAGCCACCCCAAGTGGCGAGTCGTAGCGTTTGAAGATGCGTGAAGCCTGAATGATCGTTGCCTGAGTTACTGGCTCAGGGATTGCAGGCCAACCGAAAACAGCAGTAACCTGAACCAAAGCCTGCTCACCATAGTTAGCGTTCACCGTTGGGAACAGATAATCGCCAACAGCACGAATCTTGTCGTAACTCCACGTCAACCCATCAAGGTTTCCGTTCAACGGTTCCAACTGGTAATCAGTTGCAGTCCATGTCACATCAAAGTTGCCATCAGCAAACGATGAAGTTCTCAACGTGATAGCCGTTCCAGCAATATCATCAATGGAACAGTAGAAGGAATCTTCTGCCTGATAGACACGGGTCGCTGTTCCAGCAGACCAGAAGCGACGATTGCAATAACCATCAATGAGGCGTGACGCTGCACCAACACAGTTATCAATCAGGTCGTCGTCAATGGTGTCAGCTGTGCCGATACGCAAAGCAGCTTTAACTTGATTGCGTGTGGCGTAACCGTTCGTGATGGTCATGGTGTTCCGATTCTAGTTGATTGACGCAGCACCACGATACTTCACACCCTCAAGGGAATAGTTCACAAACGGGTTCAACGAATACACCTGACAGGAATACACATCCCACAACCGTTGCTTCATCGCTCGAAGGTGTTGCTCATATAAAGCCCAATGAGTATCGCCAGTTACATAACCATCAACCCTGTCCTTGCCACCCAGCGAACCGCAGTCAGCCCCAACCAACACAATGAACTTCGCCCCCATGTATGCAGCCAAGTGCATCGCCCCATGAATCCCTGAAGACCCGATAACCAACTGGTCATACTCAACAGGCCAATCCTTGTCATGCGGGTTGAACGACACACCTGGTCTGCCGGTGCGGGTATGGAACGTCACGATCTTTGGCATGAAGCCTTGAAACTCTGCATCGGTTCCATGTTCACGTAACGGGGTAAAGACTGCGATTGACTCATCAAGTCGAGCCTCATGAACTGCGTCGCCGTGATAATGACTGAAGCAGTAATAGTTTTTCATCCCAAAAACTGACCCAGAGAAATTGACCGTGATGCTGAGTTTGTCATCAAAGAAATCAGGTGACAGATAATCTAAGGTCGCACCTGACCCGATGACATAAATTGTTTCTCCTTCGTGAAGAAGGTTGTAGTCCTCTAGTCCCATCCCAATTCCCTTCGTCGTGTTAAATCCCAATGACCTGCATCAGGTAAACCTGACTGCCATCGCATCGCATGAAGCGCACCATTGGCAGCAAAACTTTTCGCATTCTTTTCCTGTAGTTCTGGTGCAGATAAAAGAGTAGAAGAGTTGTCATGAATGACCCCAGCGTCAGAAGTCCAGAACTCGACATTTAGGCGTTTAGCCCGTTCCTGAAAATCGTTGTCCTCAAAGTAGGCGGGAACATAACATTCCGAAAACAACCCAACTTTGGCAACAACCTCAGAACCAATCCATGCACAACACCAACCAGGTTGAGCTTCAGTCAATGTCACCGAATCAGGCTTGCAGTCGTTGTAAAAAACTTCTAACTGACCTGGCTCAAAGAACGCATCAGAGTTCAGAATGATCCAACCGTCAGCGTGAGGTGTTGCTTTGATACCGATGTTCCATGATGGAGCAACACCAAGATTGGTGGGCATAGACCAGACGTGATAGTTCTTGACCATTCGACGGTCAATGACCCAAGGCCAATCATGCAACGTGGACTGTCCACCATTGTCAATGATGATGAGAGTTTCAACCGGATAGTCAATCGACCGAAGGCACCTGTCAAGCAGGTCATACCTGTTTAGGACGGGGATGATGATGACTGGCACCATTCCGACAACTCCTTCATGATTGGCTTCCAATGGCTCTCAAATACGGCATCAGCGTCATATTGGCTTGCAAAGTCCACAGCCTCCTGGCACACGCCTCTAGGAGCCTCGTAGGCCTGTATCAGGGCATCCACGATGGACGGTACCTGAGGGGTGCAGAACCATGACCGTTGATGGCTATCCCAGAACGGCTGAATGTCCACAGCCCACCCAGCCCCAACCAACTCAGGCTGAGCCGTGTAATCAGAAACGATGACCCTCGTACCGCAAGCCTGCGCCTCGATAACAGGAATACCGAAACCTTCACCCATCGAGCAAGCCAACAACACATCTGAAGCGGTGTACAGCGCAGCCAACGCCTGCTGAGGGAAACCAGTCCGATAAGCGTAAGGGTCAACAATCTTGTACTGCTCAGGCTTCACACCACACGCATCAAGAAGGTGAGCCAAGTTGATTCCACCCATCGCACCATCACGTTCAGTATGCAAATACAGCAAAGCATCAGGACGGTCTTGAGCGAAGATAGCGAACGCCAGAATGTTCTCAGCAAAAGATTTGCGTGAAGGATTCTGACCTTTGTTCGCAGCATTCATCATCACAACAAACCTGTCCTCATCAACCTCCATCAGCTGACGACCTGTCATCTCACCACGACTATTAGCCAACTTCGGTGTCGGAGCAAAAACTTTTTCAAACGCATGAGGCGCATACATCGCATCAACACCAGCGTTCTGCAACATTTGCAAACCAAACTTAGACATCGCAATCGGTTTCACATTAGGACGCTTGCACCAAGCAATCACTTCAGGCGGGCAAGGCGCATGATCAATCGGAACCCAAGAAGCGATATTCGCTACCTGATCCAACGATGGTGACTTCAACACCCACACATCAAACAACGTCATCAACATCGCTGGAATGTCACGATTGCCATTAGCCCAATCCATCCAATGCGCAACAAGCACATCATCTGAATACGCTGACATCCCTCGTGGATAAAGTTTTATCCCATTCCAAATAGAAGCCATACCCTCAATGCCATACATCGCATGGATTGCTACTTCGTGTTTTTTGATGAGCCTTTGGACGACTTGCGCTGTTTGGGTGCCGTAACCGGTTGGTGCGAATGGTGCGTTGGAATACCAGAGGATTCGTAGCGTGTCGGGATCGGCAAATCTGCCCGCTCTGGCAAGTGCGCTATTCCCCTTCGGAGCAATATCTCCGCTTCTAGGTCTGGTAACTCGACCATTGTGTTCTTGACGATTACGAGCATTTCCCACCGTTCTCTCCTTCGCAGGTCGCAGGGTATAAAAAGAAATGAGGGTAGGTCGCCCTGCGTGTTCGACCTACCCTCAAACTTACACCGATATTGCTATCGGTTGCACTACCTTCAACTTATGGTTGTAGGAGGTGCTTAATGTGGCTAACTTGTGGAAGATTTGCGTCAACCCTGTATGTGCTGCGGAAAGTCACCAAGCCGGTGTTGAATGCGAAGTCATCGCTGCGCTCCAACTTGATTCCACCAACCGTACGTACGTAGTACGAAGGAAGGTGACCGACGATAACTGACTTGGTTCCAGTTGCTACGTCGACCATTGAAGGGTTTTCGTAGATTGGCTTGCCAAGAAGCATGTCTGGTGATTCCATTGAAAGAGCTGGCTGGAATACATAATTTCCAGCTGTGTCCTTCAACTTGCGAACTGCACCAATTGACTTGCCGTTCATCATCCAACCGACACCAGGAAGGTTACGTGCTGCGCCATCAAGGCTGTACAGCAAGTCAATCAAGTTGTCTGCGGTGAATGCGGTTGCGGTGCCTGCGGTACCACCAACAGCTGATGCTGTGACGATGCCCTTTGGCTGGTTGGTTCCTGAACCGACTGTCAAAGCCGAACCTACTGCATAACCAAGAGCGTTACCAGTCTGTTCTGCCAAGAAGCCGAGGATGTCAACACCAGAGTCTTCGATGAGTTCCGTTGTCAACTGTGTCAAGAATGAGTACTTGTAAGCACCCAAGGTCACGAACGAGTTGAACTGTGGATCGGACTCGCTGATTGCGGTTCCTTCACCTGGCAGAGTTGCTGTTGACCAGCTGAACTGCGAAGGGATTTGAAGGTTTTCGCCACCGGCGGTGTTCAAAATCGTTGCTACTTGCAAGATCGGTGCAACAAGGCGAGCCTGTGCAATTACTTGGTTGTAGAACGAGGTTGGTACAGGTGCGCCTGCTGAACCCTTGGTGATGTCACGACGTTCAAATGTGTGTGAACGCTTTTCGCCCATAACAAGTGAACGGAGGAACGAAGCATCATCTGCAACTGGTGCAGCTGATTCTTGTGGACGTGCCTGTGAGGCGATGTCACGGGTTGCTGCATCGAGGCGCAGTTCACGAGCTTCGTCTTCACGAAGTTTTGCGATGGTCTGTGCACGCTCGTCCAGTTCCTTTGAGATTCGCTCATAGGTTTGGTTTTCTTCAGCTGAGAGGTCACGCTTTTCTGCGGTGGCTTTGTCCAAGATTGACTTGGCTTCTTCCCATGCACGATTGCGAATCTCAACCTGACGGTCAATATATTCTTTCATGATGTGTT
>Ga0209400_1000894_pt1 | contig 25446 bp, 38 predicted proteins | sample M_130807_EF_Meta_FD_187313 | JGI IMG/M metagenome (GOLD analysis project Ga0209400, IMG submission 187313) | Freshwater microbial communities from Lake Montjoie, Canada to study carbon cycling - M_130807_EF_MetaG (SPAdes) (version 2) | ecosystem: Environmental > Aquatic > Freshwater > Lake... | reverse complement strand
CAATGACGCGCTAGGAATTGTGCTAACACGCATTGCCGAATTGGAACGGCTGGCAGCTGATTTGAAAATGATTATGCAGACAATGCAGGAAGGTGAAAAGTAATGAGTGAAGTAACACGGATGTATTTTGAACGCGAAGTGATCGGCACGCCAGAAAACTGCAAACGCGTGTGGTGTGCAATGGTGGTGCATGATGGTGAGATGACTGGCATCACACTATGGCAAGATGGTGCCTGGTGGTGCATGACTGAAGAAACCAATGGCAAGATTTATAGCAGCACATGGGGTAATGCACAGCACATCATGAAAGAGCTGGAACTGTACGGCCTGCAGGTAATCATTGATCACATTGATTTTAATGCGAGTAATTTCAATGTCTGATAAAAAGCGAATGATTATGCTACGGCTGCCAGCAGTGATGATAGATAGCATCGATGCATTGGCAGAATATAAGGGGTTAACACGTACCAGCATGGTAATCATGCTGCTAACGTCACCAATATTTAAGGCCTTAAATGAGAAAAGGAAGGAAGCACAGCGCAATGCCAGAAAATCTAAAACTGATGGCACACGGCCGTAATGGCAAGTTTGTATGGTTTGTGTATCGTGAATTAGGCAAGTGGTTGGTGGAAGTGGTAGCAGGCAATACGGCCAAATCATTCACCACCAGCACTGAACAAGACGCAATGAAAATGGTGGCGGATTTGCGTATGGATTACGAGTTGGGTAATTTCTAGGCACAACACGGCCTGCAGTGGAACAACACACTGCAGGCCCAAAGCGAACGAGCACAGGTATTCGCCAGATCATTATACAAGATAGGAATAGCACAGGTATGACCACTATTTATAATCGGTTTATCATCATGACAGATGCACAGTGGCTGCACGTATTGCCAATGGTGCATCAGGCTGATGGCAGTATGGGTAATTTCATTAATCATCTCAAAACCACCACCACGTACATTGACGCTGCATACCCAATGCCAGTTGGTACGGTATGCGTGGTACGTGCAACGGGTTTCATGGCTGGTGGCGTGGAGTGGCATTCATCACCTGGCACTGATGGCAGCGTATTTTATCGCTCCAAGTATGTAGAAAACATTTTATTCAGTGACAGTCAAGGCGAATGGCGCGTGTGGCGAAACACGATGTACTATGGCAATGGCGTAACGTTAGACAAACATCAGTATGTAGCACGATTGGAGAATCTAAATCATGACTAATAACTACAGCACAGATCAGGAATTGTTGGCAGCATCGATGCGTGATTATTTTGAAATTGATTCGGAAATTACTGCACTCGAAGCCACGCAAAAAGATATTCGTCGCAATATCGAAACATTGACGATTGCCATGGGTGGCAATGTGAAGCTGGCACAAGTTGGCACGGCAATGGTAACAGAATCAACTACCAGCCACAGTTACGACACCAAAAGCATTGATGCGTTACTGTACGAGCTGATCGAGAATGGCGAATTAAGCACTGCCAAGAAAATCATGGAATGCAAAAAAGAAACCACGCGTGCTGGTGGTTTACGAATCACGAAGGCAAAGTAATGAACACAATATTTGTTGGTTTGGCAATCACTGCCATGATTATGGGTGTATCAGTCACCATTGCACAGTGCATGGTGTGGTACGAGAAAAAAATTGCTAGCTGGCATTACGAGATGATGCAGGAGGAATTCGCCAAAGGCTGGGATTCTGCTATTCAGTTTATGAAGCGCGATTAATTGCAATCTGGTAACACACAAATAAACCTTGTGTGTTGCCAGCCAAGAAGGTAGCAATGGATTATTTTGCATCAGTAGATGGCTATCGATATTATTCTCAATGGGTTGGCGATCACTACATTGTAGTAATGCCATTTGATGACCATGGGTTTATTCGCCTATCGGAGTTTGGCAAACTGATTGTAGATATTCGCACTACTTCCACTCTTGATGTAGTGGCCTTGAATATCTGCAATTATGTGGCAGATTATCGCAACAATGATCGTGATTTGACAGATGCACAGTGGCACCAGATTGCACATGCAGGAATACCCAACACGCCAGCAGTGCAAAAGGTTGTGCAAGTTAGTTTGTTTTAGTGTATAATTGTTATACGTTAGGAGGTGATGAAACATCAAAACACGTTTAATGGCTGTTCGCATCGATACCCAAATCTACCTGGCACTGCTGATGGTAATAGCAGAGCAGGCCAGGCAAGGCACACACACCACATTATCTGATGTGGTACGCAACGCAATCACAATGTATCTACAAGACGAAAGAAACGAGAAACGCAATGAGCTGGCAAGATGACGCACAAGGCATGGAATGGAAAACCCAAGAAGACAAAGACCAAATGCCACGGATTCGTTGGGCGCATGGCCGTAAGGTTGGCAAGGTCGCAGAGTTTGGCCGCTGGTATGCCAAGGCTGATGGCATGCCAACACCACCAGATGGCTGGCAAGAATCAGATTTGTATGATGATGGTGGCTGGCAGGCAAAATCAATGATGTTTGCACCGCTGCTGAAGCGATCGCAAGCGTTTAGCGTTGATGATGCAGGTACGTATACCTGGCATGACCACTGGCAGAAGGGTTTGAAAATCTATACTGAAGTGGTATGTTTGTTGCATGGTTTCGAGGAACCTGTTATTTTTGCCTGCAAAGGCTGGACTGCAGGCCGCGTGATTGGTGCCAAAAATAGTGTGGTATCAGAACACAATGAATTTGTGCACAAGGTAGCAAACCAAACAGCCAAGGCACCACTACCACCATGGGCGTTTTGGATTCCTGTTGGTGGTAGCTATGATGCAAAAGGTAATCCAATATTTGTAGATGTTGGTGCAGGCCAGCAAAAAACCGTGCTACACGATATTGTATTAGAAGGCATCAAACAGGCTGCTGATCGAGAAACACTCACACGTCTGTATGTAGGCAAAGAGCTGATGCAATACGGCCTGCATATGCGTAATGGCCTTGTGGAAGATGGCTGGCATACGAAGCGACGTGGCAACGTGGCAGCAGAACAACCTGCCACCAACACACCACAACCATTAGACGATGATAGCCTATCATTTTAGTATTTAGTTATCTCATGATAGACTGCATACACTCTTGTATGCAGTCTATTTTTTATCAGTAGGTATTTCAAATGAGCACAGCACAGAAGGTACTACAGGCACTCAATTTAGTGCCAAACGAATCAGGCCAGTACAGATGCAATTCACCATACCGTGTGGGAAGTGATAGCAATTCATTTTCACTACTCATTGATGATGATGAGCATGGCGCATTTGTCGATTTTGTATCAGGTCAAAAAGGAACCCTATACCAGCTGGCAGATTTTCTTGGCATCGATACAGCCAAAGAAATAACCACCAGCAAACGTGCATACCGTGATCATCACGATTACGCCACACAGAAGGGCATAGAATGGTCTGTATTTGAAAAAGCGGGCTGGACTGCCACAAAGAAAAATAGACGGCCTGCAATGGCAATTAGCACAGACAATGGCACGCGCTACAGGTTTCTTGATTATCAGGATTCAAAAACATACATCAGTGACACGGGTTTTAAATCCTGCTGGTACAAGTTACGCGAAGCAGTGCAGATGGCACGTGCAAATAATCTACCACTGGTGTACACCAATGGCGAGGCATCAGTAGTGGTAGCACAGCACTATGGCATACCTGCAGTTACCATGGCTGGTGGTGGCGAACGCGTGCTACCTGCATCACTGCTAGATGAATTGCAAAATTGGTGGTCAAGTGGTCAAATAATCATTGCGTTGGATTGTGACAATACAGGCAGAAGTGCCACCAATGATTTGCTGGCACAATTCAAATCTGCACAGATGAATGCGTATGGCATCGATATGCGATTGGGTAAAGGTGGTGATCTGGCAGACTATTGCAATCTGTACCAGGTCACTACCATGCACGAGCTGGCAGCACTACCAATCATGACAGGACCACTGAACAAAACGATTGAGTATGTAGTGAAGCGCGAAATAATCAGTGCACGTGATTTAGATGCAAAACGATTTCAGTCACTGCTGATGGTAATTGAGGAATTCGGGCCTGAAGGGTGTATTTTATTTGCAGGCAAACCAAAGGCACGTAAATCATGGCTATCTACAGGTGTTAGTTTGTGTGTGGCATACGGCCGTAATGCACTTGGCAAATACGCTACCAAACAAGGTAGTGTGTTGTATATGGATCTTGAATCTAATCAACGACGTATGCAATCACGTTTGCGCCAGATGCAAATGAATGACGAACCACTACCAGACAATCTATTCATAGTCAATGAGTGGTCAAAGGGTGAAGAAGCAGTCAAAGAATTAGATGAGTGGCTAACACATCAAAAAGATTGTGTGCTGGTCGTGATCGATATTCTAGAAAACATACGTGCACCACGCCAAAAGAATGCGAACCCCTACACTGAAGATTACGATGCAGTGAAGCCATTAAACGTGCTGGCAGAAAAACATCATTGTTTAATTCTGGTAATCCATCACACACGTAAATCAAAAGCAGAAGATGCATTTGACGAAATATCAGGCACCACAGGGTTGGTTGGTGGCGTGTCTGGCATGTGGATATTGTCACGGATCAGCGGAGATGATGACAAATCACAGCAGGCTGAATTTCTAGTGCGTGGTCGTGATATTGATGCAGACGATAAGCGAACCCTGCAATGGAATGATGCAAAATCAATGCACGAGGTCATTGGGGATAATGAATCATTCCTATTATCACCAGAACGCCGCGATATATTGAAGCTACTAGAAAACGGCCTGCACTACAGGCCACAGGATATTGCAGACGCAATAGGTAAGAGCAGGCAGAACACGCACAAGATGCTTACACGATTAAAGGCAGCTGGCATGGTTAAGCAGGACGCGAACGCAAAATATTTTGTGGTCAAGAACAAAACAATACCTGTTGGCTATGATGACACACCGCCAGTAATCGATGCAGTGCCAGCAGTGGCACCTATAACGCCACCACAGGCACCATTGCCTACTACCAGCATGCTAACTATGCTACCTGAACACAAACTTGCACAGATGCGTGTACTGGCCAAAAGCGATGCACAAGAAGATCACTATGCACTAGCCAAAATACTCAATGCCATTGGCATCATTGGCGAGATGCAAAAACGGGTGGTAAGTGAACTATGCAATTAGGTGGTTTACACGGGTTTACACGGTTTACAGTGGTTTACGTGGTTTACATGGTTTACATATGTAAACCATGTAAACCAGGGTGGATTTAGGGTGGTTTACAAGGTTTATGGCATTGCAGTGCAGTAATCTGGCAATGTGTAAACCAGTAAACCAGTATTTCTAGGAATTGAAGAAAAAAAGGACAAACAATGAACAAGTTACGACTGAACAGTGAGTGCATTGGCTGCAGTGATCAATTCATGCCAAATGATGATGGCGTGCCACTATGTGGATTTTGTCGCAACAATGTACCTGCAGTGCGTGCCAGACTCAAAACAATGCTGGCAGTGATTGGTGATGGCCTGGCGAGTAACATCGAACGACTAAGTGATAACGACACTGCCAGATTTGATGCAATCTACAAAATCAAAATTAATCTACCACGAGCTGGCAACACTACAGAAGCAATGGCCGCACATCGATTGGCACACAGTGATTTTGCTATTCGTATTGCAGCCACCAAACGCAAGGGCGATGCACTATCAGCAGTGCTGCAATTGCAGGACACGTGCAAGGCCCTACAAGACAAATTACACGCACTTGATACACTGGAATGCCTATCATGAGTATTAGAAGCAAAATACACGATATGGAACCACAGGCCGTATTTGATTTAGTACGCCAGCACGGCATACGTGGCACCTGCAAAATACTGCAGGTTGGTGGCCATGCGCTGCAACGGTTTCTAAAGTTACACAAATTCGATAACACGCCACCATGGACAAAAAAGCATGTACTGCAGCACTACATCAAAAAAGAATTCACTGCACAGGAGATTGCAACAGAATTAGGGTGTGTGTCAGATACCGTGTATACCTGGCTGCACAAATTTGATTTGATTGTCGATTACAAACCATGGACTGCACAAGAAGAAAAGTATTTGCTGTTTATGGCGTTTCAGGAACCGTGGCCAGTGATTGCACAAAAGCTTGGCAGAACCATTGCGGCCGTACAGATTCGTACAAAAAAGTTAGGCATTCGATCATCAGCAATGATTGGCTATTGTGTCGAGGATATTGCCAATGATACGCACATGGCACGTGAACAGGTGCGCGTCTGGTACCAACAGCTAGGCCTGAAATCAACACTGGTGCGAACCACACGCAACGTCACAGTGAATCCTGTAGATTTCTATGAATGGCTGATAGCAGGGAATATATTTCGCATCGAGGATATAAGCAAGTGTGCCTATTGGCTAAAGGAGATACACGCCAATGCCATGCAGGAATATATATCAAATAAAGAAATCAATTTCTATGCACCAAAAGTAATGGATTATGCAGCGCGTCAAGAGTGGCCAAACCGTGTCGTGCCTGAAGTGCTGATGTATATCCATCGATATGGCATTGGCAATCTGTACAGACGTGATGCAGTGTGCGAGTGGCTGAAGCACTACAGGTATGTACTACCACGCAAGATTACGCCACAAATGCCAAACTATTTATGGTGGCGTGATTTTGCTAGTGAATGGGATCATCACTATATATACCGTAATGAAGTAGTGCATATGATTGGTGAGTATCAAGGCAAATTAGGCCACTTGCAGAAGGCATACGGATTCCCAAAATCTACGTGTAGCATGCATGGCTATTTTGTGCGTAGTGAAATCATCAGCTGGTGCCAGGCCACTGGCATGTATACCGAATTACTAAAGGAGTTGCAAAGAAATTTATGAGAAACGCTAAAACAGACCATAATCAAAACGAGATTGTGCAGGCATTGCGCCAGATTGGGGCCAGCGTAGTGCTATTGCATAAAGTAGGCAGCGGTGTGCCTGATCTACTGGTAGGGTTTCATGGCGTAACGCATCTACTCGAAGTGAAGCAGACCAAAGGCAAACCCAATGTAAGGCAAGAGCAGTGGTATAGAGAATGGAACGGCCGTGCACCAGTGGTAGTAAAAACCATTGATGATGCAATCAATGCAGTAATAGGCAATTGACAATGTATATCATATTGATATATGATATGCATGGCGTTATATGATAGGAGTAGACAAAATGGAACTAGTGAAGCAAATTCGCGTGTTGGCAGTATTGCTAGGAATCTTGGCAATACTCATGGCGTGGCTAAATCAATACTTTATTTCGGGATGCATAACCATACTGGCATTGCAGTTTGTGATGTGGGTATGGCACCAGCAGAAGGCTGGCAAGTAATGATTACATTACTCTTATACCTAACCTGCAGCCTAGGCACCTGCCACGTGACACCACTCAATGTGACCCCAGCAGCAGTGGCCATTGCCACGTGTGAGAGTGGCGACACAGTCACGTTTGGTAGCTATGCATTGCACGCCAGGAGTGCCACAAATGATGGTGGCATCTGGCAGTTTAATGATAGTACGTATATGTGGCTAAATGGGTATGATCATGCAGAGCAGGACACGCCACGCAATCAATACGACACGTTTGTATACCTATGGAATGATGGCCATGGCTGGCGTCATTGGGCAAGTAGTAAATCATGCTGGCAGCAGTGGTTGTATATCGATGCGAATGATAAGGCAGTAATGAAATGACAATGAATGAATTTATATTCGAACCATACACGCCAAAACCCGAAACATACCGTATGTATATATTTCGTCAAGAAGTGGCATTTACCAAACATGACAATATGTGGAATAGTAAATTGCAATTCAATGGTAAAGAGCATTTGTTGTCATGGTCAGTGAACCCAACACAAATGTTTATTGATGGCGTACAGGTGCGTACAAGTGATGATGGTATTTATCGCACTGCACTTGACCATGATTTTATGAAGAATTTGGCCAGTCTACATAAACTCACTGCATGGCAGCAGTACGACAATGGATTTGAAGGGTTTGAAACATATAGAAGTGAGCATCTCATATATAGCGTGGCTATCCTGGATTTCTATGCAGAAACATCAATAGATGATACCTGCTGGCGATACGTCACAGATGGTGATGATTACTGCCATCATGCATCACGGTGGTTTAATGGCAATGACTATAAGCCATGCCTGGATCATTTTCGGCATTGGGTAAATGCCAGCATTGACTATAAAGAGGATTACGAAAACTATATATGAACACTGCCACCACTTGAAATGTAACGCCAAACCATGAAATAACAGCCATGTATACTATATGTATACATGGCTGTTTTTATTCGGAGTAACACAATGACACAACCACCAACGCCACTACCAATGATTAACGCATCCTACTCGGGCAGCGGCTGTAGCTTTGTGATTGACAAAACGGGCACCACGTTTCAGGTTACCGTGTGTAGTACGACAGCAGGGGGGCCATGGGGGCCGCACGTGGTACGCACCGTTAGAGGTGGGCAGCCACAGGTTGTATGGTTTATTCCTGGCACCGCTGGTAGCTTGGTCATTCTCAATAAGCAATTATTTTTGGGTTACGTTGATAGCAACGGTCAACAATGGTATCAGCCGATTGCGGGCTACATAGATCCCAGCGACACGCCGTCCAGCACCGTGGTCAACGTGGATGAATCATCACTCAACGCCGTAAAGCAAAGCGTTACTGCAGCAGACAATGCGGCAAATAATGCTGCTTCGATTGCCAACAATGCAAAAGATACCGCAAATAGCGCCATGGATAATACGCAAAAATTAAAAGCGCGCGTTACTGCATTAGAGCAACAGGTAGCAACACTGCAAAATCAAGTGAATACCCTGCTTACGCCAAATCAGGTAGCTGATCTGGTATGGACAAAATCATGGGATATTAATTATATGATTCGCATGGGTTTTTTGGCTGGCAAATCGTCAATTCAAGAAGTGCAAGATTACCTAAATGATTTGGCCGTGTACATCAAAAAGGTGAAACCATGACCACACCAGATGCACTATTTCGCCACGATTTCAGGCAGTGGAAATCAGCAGAAGATTTTCGCACACACGTCTATTCATATGATAGTAGTATTGCCAATTGGGCAAAAGCAATTGTCATGCACCATACCTATTCGCCACAGGAATACCAGTGGCGTGGTTTGGCCACTATGCAAGGCATGATGCATTACTATTGCGGCCTTGGCTGGACCAGTGGCCCACACCTATTCATTGCACCAGATGGTATCTGGCAAATGACGGCCATCAACGAGCCAGGCACACACGCCGCCATGTGGAATAATAAATCATGGGGTATTGAGATGGTTGGCTATTTCGATCATCATGACTGGACAGAGAAACAACGCACTACCATGTACCATGTGGCAGAAACGTTGCTTCGATGGCGTGGCCTGCAGCCATCAAAAAATACCGTACTCGGACATCGTGAAACAGGTAGCAAAAAAACATGCCCTGGTGCTATGATAGATATGAATGTAGTGCGTAGTGATTTGCGTGCACGGTTTGTACAGGATACCAATCCATGAGCACTGTAGAAACACAACTAGCAGAAATTAATACGCATCTTATCTACATTGCCAAACGACTTGACGAAGGCAACGCAAAGTTTGCATCACTTGAAGCACGCATTAGCCAATTAGAACAAGAACAGACCAAATGGAAGGGTGTACTGATGGCCATCAGTGCGTTGTATGGCGTGTTAGTATTTATATTGAATTATATGAAGTAGGAGTAACTCACATGAAACCATGGTATGAATCGAAAACGATTTGGATCAATGCACTGCTGTTGATTGCCAGTATTGCAATGGCATTACTCGACGAACCCACAATGCATGAATATGCACCTATCATAATTATTATTAATACTACTATTAATGTAATATTACGCATTATGACAACTAAAGAAGTGATATGTAAAGGTAGGTATGATTTATGGCATCTGACACGATAAAAAAAGATGGCGTAAATCGAGATGCAGCATGGCGTGATTTGTACTGCAAACATTTGTCAATTGAAGGCAACATAGCAGCAGCAGCAAAAAAGGCTGGTATATCACGACAAACGGTATACCACCACATGAATGCAGATCATGATTTTAATACGCAGTGTGATAATGCAGTGGCGTTATTCAATGCCAGCATTGAACGTGAAATAAAGAAGCGTGCATTTGCTGGCAGTGATATGTTGCTGATGGCCATGGCGAATCGACACATGCCAGCAGAGTATAGGCAGCGTCAAGAGATACAGCAAACCATCACACATGATTATGTAGTAGAGATTGGCACGCCACGTGTACCAGCAATCATCAACAACGCAAATACAATACAGGACGTTACGCCACAGCGAGTGTACGAAACCACAGGAGATGTTTTGGAATAGCACAGCACGGTTTCGGGCCTTTATTGGGGGCCGTGGCAGTGGCAAGACAAGAGCTGGTGTAATCGAAGTGCTACGCATGCCACCAAATAGCACTGGCATGATCGTTGCGCCAACATACCCAATGCTACGTGATGGACCACGCAAGATGTTATTAGATATTGCACGGCCTGCTGGCATACTTAAAACGCATAACATCAGCACAGGCACTATTGTGCTGCATGGCAACAGAACAATATTGCTAAGGAGTGCAGACAATCCTGATCGCTTGCGTGGTGCCAATCTTGGTTGGATATGGTTTGACGAAGCAGCCATGATGCACATCGATGCGTGGCAGATTGCCATTGCCACGTTGCGCGAAATGCCAGGCAAGGCATGGATTACTACCACGCCACGCGGCCGTAATTGGATATACGATTTGTGGCATGGCAGCAGTAATCCTGATTATGCAGTGATACATAGCAAAACCACAGACAATGTATTTTTGCCCGATTCATTTATCCACACGTTACGCACAAGTTATACGAGTGAACAGTTTGAACAGGAAGCAAACGGCCAGTTTGTTGATTTGTCTGGTGCACTGTTCAAACGTCAGTGGTTTACGTTAGTAGACGCACCACCACCAAACCTGCAGTGGTATCGTTATTGGGATTTGGCCACCAGTGTGCGAGATAGTGCAGACTATACTGCTAGTGTGCGTGTGGCTATGGCAGATGATGGCATCATGTACATTGCTGATGGCATACGCATCAAGGCTGAATGGCCAGATGTACGCAAGATTATGATCGATGTAATGCGATCAGAAGCAGACGATACCACGCAAGGTGTTGAGGAAGCACTGCATGGTTTGGCAGGCCTGCAGGAATTGCGACGCATGCAGGAATTAGCACACGTTACGTTGGTTGGCTATCACGTCACAAAGGATAAGATGCATCGCGCTATGCCATGGGCCGCTCGAGCTGAACAGAATATGATTCGCGTGGTGCGTGGCGAATGGTGCCAGCAATTCATTGATGAGTCTGTGGCATTCCCGTATGGCAGCCATGATGATATGGTGGATGCAGTGAGTGGTGCCAATGCCATGTTAGGCGATGGTAGCGTAATGTATGATTTTATGTAAGTGGTAGTAAAGGCAATGCACAATGACTTATAAAGCGATCGAGGCCATACCAGGTTGGTACAGTGTTGCCAAGAAGGCTGGCGAATTATACGGCACCATTGATGCATACGAAAAAGTGCCAATGCTATACCGTGCTATCAATTTGCGATCAGACGCGCTAGGCACCGTGCCATTTGTACTGGAACGCAATGATGTGAACGTTGATTATCCATTTGCCACGCCAATGGATTCACTGATTCAGCAAACAGAACGTGCACTACTCCTAACTGGCACTGCATTTTGGTTGCGCTTATATCGTGGCCGTGTATTGTACGGGTTTCAATTCTTGAATCCTAAATCAGTACAGGTTGAATACAAACCTGAATTGCAAACATCAGACAACGTAATGACGGGGATTCGATTTAGCCAAAACATCAATGGCAAGATATACGGGCCTTGGACTATTGATGAAATTGTGTACTGGCGCGAACCATCGATTAGAGATGATGTATACGGCGGCATTGCACCAGCAGGTGTAGCACTGCAATCTGCACAGCTTGCGTATTATCTGGAACGGTTTACCAGTGCATTTTTTGAACATGGTGCACAGCCTGCAGTAATCATGAGTCTAGACAAATCCATTACGCCACCAGAATATGAACGGCTTAAATCTGATTGGCGGTCACGTGTAGAGAATGTTTCGAATGCATTCAAAACCTTCTTTTTTCGTGGCGATGTTAAAACCCAAATTCTTACCTTTCCGTTAAAAGATATGGAACTTGTACCACTGCAAGAACGCGTTACTACCAACATTACTACCACGTTTGGCGTGCCACGTACCATGCTAGAAGCAAGTGCAGCGAACTATGCCACGGCTGATAGTGATCGCCAATCATTTTGGCGTGAAACCATTGTGCCACGGTTGGCATTTTATCAACGTGTACTAAATCAACAGGTATTTGCACCACTCAAATACAAAATGCATTTCACTCCTGAAACGTTAGACGTATTTCAAACAGACGAAGCACAACGAGCTGGCAGCCTACTGCAGTTGGTACAGGCTGGCATACCACTTGGCAGTGCCATGAAAATTCTAGGCTATGACAACATTGATGAGGCAATTGGCGTGCCACCTACCACCACTGGCCCTGATGTGACTGGTATCAACGTTGATACAGGTGCAGAAATTGTTGATGAATCACTCACTGATGTAAAAGCAGTACAGGCCAGTAGACTTGCAGACTTGGAAGCATACGAACGCAAGGTCGTGAAACGCTACAAACAAAAAGGCAATGCTGCTGCCACGTTTGAATCAGATACACTGCCACGATACATGACTGATTTTATCTATGCAGAACTAAAAGGCGTAAAAAAAAAGAGTGATATAGGTCACGTGTTTCACTTTATAAAGGCACTCACATTGGCTGATCTCACACCAGCTGAACGCAAGGTGTACGACGCCATAGCCAAGAAGTTAGCAGCGCGGAGTGATAAGAATGCAGAAGCAATTGCCAATGGTGACTATACAGCCATTGACACGGATTTGCGTGACGTGCTTACAGACAATGTGGCACAGCTGGTATTAGATGCAGGTGCAGAACGCATTCGCACCATACCTGGCATGGCTGATGTTGTAGGAGATGAGATTATCAAACAAGGCATTGCCAATCAGGCGAATACCTATATTGATAGTTACTGGCAACCCTTCCTGCAGGACCTATCAGCCACTGAACGTGATTACATCAGCAGTGTAATTACCAACGCACAAACCACGGTTGGCATTACCGTTGATGATATTCGCAATCAATTAGCCATGTTTGGTGATTTGCGTGCACAACGCATTGCATTCACTGAACCCACACGAGCTGCAGCACAGCAAACGTTTGCCATTCAGAATCAGGCACTGCAGGCTGGCATCAATACCACTATGATCTGGATTGCAGAAAATGACACAACCATCTGTGATGACTGCAAAGATTATGATGGATTACTGCAGGCACAATGGCCAGTAGAAGTGACTGCAGGGCCACCAGCACACGTAAATTGCAGGTGTGCTATTGCGTTAGTGTTGGTGGAATCACCAATCATAGGGCCAGGTGAATAGATGGCATTTAGCATTGAAGTACAGAACGCCACACTGCATCTAATCGAGAAGGTTAGACAATTACAGCAAGATGTATTGCCAGTGGTGGCAGGCCTTGCAGTAACTGAACTAATTCTGAACGACCCACCACCGCCAGCACGTGGCAGTGCACCTGGATTTGTCAGTGATAAGCAGCGCAAGTTTGTAATGGCAGGGTATAGGAAGGGCACAATCCAAATACCGTATGTACGCGGCCGTGGTGCAGGCAAATCACAGAAGCTGAATAGAAGCTACCTGGTACTACGTGGCACTATTGCAGAAGCACAGGCAGTAAGCACTGCCAGCTATGCACAGTATGTAATTGGCAATAAGCAGGCACCAATACATCAGGGCCGTTGGTTAACCACTGACGAAATAGCCAAGCGTATGGAAGATAGTGGCAAGATTAAATCAGTGGTAGATCAGGCCGTAAAAGATGCATTTTCGTAATGCTACACTAGCAAAGGATTGCACATGGCAGATACGTACAGACCACCAGCAGACGTGGCACGCAATGCACAGATGGCACTTGATGTACGCGAATCAAAACCTGCAAGTGCACGTGGCATGACGTTGGTTGGGTTGGCACGTGCACGGCAATTGGCGAATAGGGAACCTGTATCACTCGACACAGTACAGCGCATGGCAAGTTATTTTGCACGCCATGCAGTGGATAAACAAGGCAGCACATGGAATGATCAGGGCCGTGGCTGGCAGGCATGGCATGGTTGGGGTGGCGATGCAGGCAGGGATTGGGTGCAATCGATTTTGAAGGAGATAAACAAGATGGAAGTAAAAGCAGGTAGCAGACACTCTGAAGCGGATATGAAAATCATTCGCACTGCACGCAAAACTGCACAAGATTTGGTAAATCACATGGTGGCATTGGGTGATGATGGTATGCCAAATCCATCACCAATGATGGGAATGGTGCCAGCAGTGCCAATGAAGGCAGTAAAAGCCACACAAGATGATTTGGCCATGGAAGTATGCAAAGTATTAGCCAATACGGTATTTTTGCAATACAAAACACACGCTGCACACTGGAATGTGGAAGGTGAAGATTTTCCACAATACCATGCATTTTTTGAACAAATCTATGAAGCACTTGATGATGCGATTGATGGCATTGCCGAAACATTGCGTGCACTCGATTACAAGGCACCAGCAACGTTGTTTCAATTAGCCATGCACCAACCAATCGATACCACCACTGCTGATGATTCACTAGATGTACTCATTGCCAGCATTAGCATGGATAACCTGTACATCATTGACTGCATCAATGGTGGAATCATGATGGCTGGTGAAGTGATGCAATATGGCGTGCAAAACTTCTTGCAGGACCGTTTAATGTACCATCAAAAATTACGCTGGCAATTGCGTGCTGTAATGATGGCAGAACCAATGGATGTACAAGAGCTGGCAGAAACACCAATGCAGGAATCAGCAGAACCTGTTGGCATGCAAATGTACGAATACGAACCTGATGCAATGATGGCCATTCGCACTGCTGCTGATCGCAACGCCACGCCAAAAGAACGCGAAGCAATGCCAGCAGGTGATTTTGTATTACCTGATACACGAAACTTCCCAATTGTTACACCAGATGATGTGCCAGCAGCAGTGTCAACATGGGGCCGTTATAAAGGTGATGTAACGTTTGAGGAATTTAAGGCAAAACTAATTGCACTGGCCAAACGCAAAGGACCAGATTTTGTTGCAGCACTGCCACAGGCATGGCGTGATGAGATGGCCAAATCAGTGCGAGATTTTGCACGCCAGCTGATTGGAATGAATCAATGAAGTATGCAGTCAAACAAATATCAGAATATGTGGTACGCGGCCGTGGCGTGGTGTTTGGTGGCAAAGATTTAACGGGGGATCGATTCACTGCACAAACAGATTTTGGTGATACACGATCATTCGTTGGCATGCCAGTGTATTATGATCACGGCCTATCAGATTTGCAGTCACAAATTGGCACGGTGAAGATGTGGCAGCCTGATAGCGAAGGCATCGATGTTGATATTGAAATTGACAAACGCCACAAATATGCACAGCAGGTGATGGCACTGGTAAAACGTGGTGTGCTAGGATTATCTACAGGTGCACTATCACATTTGGTGGTGCGTGATGGTGGCGAATTGAAACGCTGGATTGTAGGAGAAATTAGTTTAACCCCTACACCAGCAGAACCACGAACCATGGCTATTTCTGATATGAAGGCAGTGCCACAGGCTGGCAACAGCGGCCCTGCAAATACCAGTAGCAATATACACACACTTACATCAAAGGAATCTACAACCATGTCAGACCAAATCATTAAGGATGCAGTGAAGGCCGCCATCGAAGAAATGGCAGGCGAACCTGTAAAAGGTGGTGGCGTTATTGCAGGCAATGCACCAGCTACCAAAAAGCTTACCACCATGGGTAACAGCAATGACCAAATGGATGCACTTAAACACTGGATGCGTACTGGTGACGAAATCGCTGCCAAGGCCGTATTAGTAGAAGGCACCAATGCAAACGGTGGTTTCTTAGTGCCACAAGACTATGCCAAACAAATTACGGATCGCCGTGACGAAACCTGGATTGGTGCCAAGCTTCCTATGCAACGCTACACCACCAGTGGCCAAATCTTCAACATTGCAAATCAAGATGAAAAATCGGATTTTGCATTTGTTGCTGAATCGAGTGCATTCAACGAAGATGAACCAACCTTTGCTGGCAGTGCCATCACCATCTACACTGCATCATTGGGTATGAAGATTTCAAATCAATTGTTGCGTGATCAAGCCATGGACCTTGAAGGATTCATTGCACGCGAAGTAGGACGCGCATATGCACGCCACTTGAATAACTATCAATTGGTTGGTACGGGATCGTCACAACCTTATGGTATTTTGGCACGTGCCACTGTTTCGGAAACGTTGGCTAGTGTATCTGGTGTTGACGCTAGCGATATTCTCAACATCGTACACAAATTGCCTGAATGGTATGCAGACGATACCAGCAGCGTTGGTTGGGTAATGCGTAACACCACGCTTGGGGCCATTCGTGCACTCACTGGCAATTTCTTTAGCTTCCAACCAACCCCTATGGGTGATATGAACAGCCTGTATACCAAACCGGTGGCAGTGTCTGATAAAATTGCCGCATTGGGGGCCAGTGCCAAGGCCATTTTGTTTGGTAACTTCAATTACTATGCATTTGTGGAAAATCTTGGTTTGGAAATCAGCCGCAATCCATACCTGTACCAGGCGAATTATCAGACTGCCATTTTCTGTACGGTACGTTGGGGTGGTGACGTGACGCAGGCTGAAGCATTCGTGTATGGTGTGAATCCTGCATCGTAGGAGTAATACTATATGCGTGTAAAGCTTCATAACAGCCTTGCACGAATGGTAGGCACACGCATGGTGGTACACACTGGTGGTGATGTTATCGACGTCACCACCAGTGAAGGCACCAGACTGATTGCCACCAATCGTGCAGTGTTAGTACCAGATGACGTGCCAGCTATCGATGTACCACAAGAGCAGGCACCACGACGGGTAAAACGTCTGCCAAAGGAATAAACCACTATGGCATATATCAGTACAGCAGATTTACGATCATACATTGGTGCCACCAGTACCAGTGATGATACCCAACTTGGATATGCTGCCACGCGTGCACAATCGATGGTAGAAACGTACACCAATCGAATTTTTGAATGCCCTGCAGATACCACACGGTATTACAATGCACTTGATTTTCGGTATGGTGGCAACGTTGACGCTATGAACAATACACTAATGCTGGATTACGATTTGTGCCAGCTAACAACGATTGTGAATGGCAATGGTCAAACCGTGCCAGGCAGTGTGGTGGTACTGTTGCCTGCCAATTACACGCCAGCATATGCCATTAAGATTCAGATGAATACCAGCTATATCTGGACCTATACTGGCACTCCTGATATTGCCATTGCCATTACTGGTAGGTTTGCCTACTCGATTACGCCACCATCTGATATTGTGGCAGCGTGTTTGCGTCTAGGCAGTTTTATTTATCGTGCACGCGAAGGCACTCCTGATAGTGACCGCGCTATTCTCTCATCAGATGGCGTTATCCTGCAGGCACCACGCATACCCACAGACGTGCAGCAGACACTCGAACCCTACAGGAAGCGTAGCTAATGGCCAGTAACATTAGTGCAATCATCACTGCTATTACATCACTCAATGTACAGCTATCAGGTACTACAGTGCTGGTGCGATCAGGCACTACACTAAAAGATAGTGAAGAAATTGGTGATTTGCCAACGCGGATTGTGTCACCGGTTGGCATGACATCACAGCGAACCAAAGTACAAACATTGGGTGGTGCTGGCCACGTAATGAATACCGAATGGACAATTACAGACACCTGTTTATTGCGTGCAGTAGGCATGGGGTTGGGGTTAACGGATATTGCAGCAGTGTACCAGGCATACATGGCAGCATACATTGAACAGGCACGCCAGCTATCAGGTCAAACATACACACTCACATTACTTACGCAACGTGCACAGGTAATTGAGTTTGTTACAGGATCAGGTCGAAACTATCACGGAGTAATTTGCACACTCACATTTGTTGAGATTGTGCAGTAAAGGAGATTACCAGCCATGGCACAAACCACAGGCGCAATGTCAGGAGCGGCCGCCACCATTAGCTACCAAACGGGTGGCAGCGGTGCATTCACGGATATTTCAGGAAGCAGCCAATCAGTAGACGTGGTCACACTTACCAAAGTTACTGGCGAAGCATACACGTTTGATGGTAGCTATGCAGTGCTAACGGTTGGCAAAAACGAACCATTAGAAGTAGTGGTAAATGTGTTGTATACCGAATCTCTTACTGAAGGCTACAGCATCATGTTGACGGCATTTGAAAATGGTACGTTGATTGCACTCAAATGGATACCAGCTGGTGCCGCTGCTGGTGCAGATTCGTATGCTACCAGTGCTGGCCAAATTACGGCAATTGATTTACCTGCTATTGATGCATCAAGTGCAGGCCCTATCATGTGTTCATTCACGTTACGATGTGCCAGCATTACTCACACGGTTTAATACTCAATGCACAGTAGTGTGGCGTGGCTGGCACCATGCCACATACGACTATAGGAGAACAACAAACATATGTACAGCATCGATGCAAGTAAACTAACTATTCGTGATGTGGCAAACCTTGTGAAGGCTGGCCAGGGGAATGATTTAGATGCACTGCTACCAATCATGAATAAGTGTGTAATGGTAGATGACGGCCGCAAGGCTGAAGATTTGCCTGCTAGTCATTTGGCGCAAATCATTAGTGCTATTGTGAGTCGTGTATCAGGTGAAACAAACCCAAAATAGCAATGGCATTGCGTGCACACCTATGGACCAAAGCACCAATGCCTATTGAATATTTGGAATTGATATTGTGTCGTGATATATATCACTGCACACCAGCAAACCTGCCAGACTGGCAAATCATCTCTGAACACCTGGCACTGATGGCCATTGAATCTGAAGTGAACGAACACAAGGCAAAGAAAAAATGAGTGATACCACTGTACTAATTCGTTTCTTAGGTGAAGATGATGTAACGCCAGTGGCTGCTGCAGTTACGAGCAGCGTGGAAAACGTTGGCGGTGCCACCAAAACAGCGGGCAAGGGTTTTGGCGCGCTGCAATCTATTGCCACTGGTGCATTTCATGCCATTGGTGGTGCAGCAGTTAATCTGGCAGGTGCAGCATTTTCAAAGATGACTGATTTCATATCAGGCAGCATTGTAGAAGCAAGCGAATTCCAATCTATATTTGCACAGACTGAAGCAGTGGTGAAATCCACTGGCATGGCAGCTGGCCTCACTGCAAAGCAAATGGCAGATATGGCTGGTGCCATGAGTGCCAGCAGTGGCAATAGCATTTTTTCTGATGATGCAATTTTAGGTGCTGAAAATGTTTTAGCTACATTCACGCAAATTAAAGGCGCAAATTTTGGCGATGCCACGCAAGCTATTGCAGATATTTCACAGGCCATGGGTACTGATCTGCAATCATCAGCACTGCAAGTAGGTAAGGCCCTGAACGATCCTATAGCAGGCATTAGTGCATTGTCGCGTGTGGGTGTGTCGTTTACTGATGACCAAAAGGCCATGATTAAAACCATGGTCGAAACAGGCAATGTGGCTGGTGCACAGCAGGTTATTTTAGGTGAACTAGGCAAGGAATTTGGCGGCAGTGCTGCTGCTGCTGTTGATACCTATGCAGGACAGCAGGCAGTGCTGGCAGCACAGTTTGCAGATATTCAGCAGACGTTAGGCGAGGCACTGCTGCCAGTACTGGTGCGTTTTGGAAGTTATGCAAGTGAAGTATTAGTGCCAATCATTGGTGATTTAGTTACGCAATTTGCAAACTTTATTTCTGGAATTGACTGGCCAGGCATCATATCTGCTATTGATAAATTATATTTATCATCAGATAAATTTGTATCTGGCATTGACTGGCAAAATACACTGAAATCGTTGCAAACAGGGTTTAATTCATTTATGGCAGCCATTGCACCAATTACCAGTGCCATTGGTAATCTGTATGCAGTGGCAGAGCCTGCATTGTCAGCACTATACAATGTGATTGCAAAACAACTGGCATCACCACAAACACAAGGCTACATACAAAACATTGTCACTGTATTTATTTTGTTGGGAGATATTCTGATTAGCGTGGTATCACTGGCAATAAACGGTATGGCAATGCAGGTAAAGGGATTAATGCAGGCGTTTCAATTCTTATGGCCATATATTCAGATTGTTATTAGTGGCATGATGGCAATAATCACGCCATGGCAGGCACTGATTATTGGCGCATTGTCTGCAATTAGCCTACTCTTAAAAGGTGATTTTGCAGGCGCGTGGTTAACCATTCAAACAGCAATTAATACATTTGTTACTACAGTACAAACGGCCATCAATACATTTGTGATAGATGTATCAGCCAAGATTGGCGGCCTTGTATCGTCGATTGTTTCACAGGCCACGGCCGTTGGAAAAAGCATTGCAGATGGCATTGCACATGGCATTAGCAACGGCATCGATGCAATTACCGATGCCGCCAAAAAGGTTGCACAAGGTGCACTTGATGCGGCCATGAAATTACTCGGAATTGCATCACCATCAAAGGTGTTTGCCAATCTTGTGGGCAGACCTATTTCACAAGGCATGGCAGCAGGCATTATGGCAGGATTGCCAGACGTAACAAACGCAATGAATGCCACACTAGGCAGTGGGGTGAATGCAGCACAGGCAACAGTGCAGAATTATTACCAGCTATCAGCCACGTATAATACAAATCAAAGTGAATCAAGTATCATGGCAGATTTCAATGCCATGCAAATATTAGCAGGTGGTATATAGTGGCATACGCACTTACATACAGCATACAGGGCACTACATATACACTCAATGGCTATGATGTGGTGTCAGGTCTTACGTTTGGGTATATGGGTGATTTAGGATTTGGCATGGCACCACTACACCGAATTACACAACGCGGGTCGCTGCAACAAGGTGATTCGGATATTGATTTTCGCCTCGATCCGCGTGTATTACAATTGCCATTAATCATTACTGCCACCAACATTACAGACCATTATGCAATTCGAGATAAGTTACTAGCAATATTTTCACCATCAAACGTGGTTGGCACACTCACGATTACACGGCCTGATGGTACACAGCGTGCCATTGCCACAAAAATATTAGGTGGTTTGTCACTTGATGTTGATAGTAAATCAGGCTATAGTGTAAAAACAATTGTGCAGATGCGTGCAGATGATCCTACCTGGTACAATCCTGCACAAAACGTTATTGCTGGTACACCTGCAATTCTTGGCACTCCTACACCAATACCGCGAGTATATCCAGTGACCTATGGCGCAAGTGGCACGGTCAATGTAAATACGCAAGTGTCATATACTGGCACGTGGAATTCATATCCAAACATTGTGGCAGTAGGGCCGTTGAATAGTTTAATCATTCAGAACACCAGCACGGGTGATACAATCACGGTAACTGTAAACATTGCGGCTGGCACCACATATACGTTTGATTTACGCTATGGATATAAAACAGTAGTAGATCAAACAGGCGCAAATCAATTGGCAAACATCAGTGCTGCATCAAATCTGGCCACGTTTAATCTGGCACCAATGCCACAAATTATTGGCGGCGTGAATAACATTCAAATTACTGCCACGGCTGGCACCAGTGCTAGTGCAGTAACGCTTACGTACAATGATCGATTTATAGGAGTATAACCACCATGGCTGAACAATCAATTGGGTATGCCACCACTGGCACGGGTGATGGCCCTGCAGCAGGCTATGATTCGTCACGCATGACGGTAATCGAAGCAAAAACGTTAGGTATCGGAGTGTTGTTACAAGGCAGCTATTTGGCACAATCAGGTACAGGCACTGCCACGCTATCAATTGCAGATGGCAGTGCAGTGGTGGCCACAGGAACCACTACTGTTACGGGTGGCTATTTGTACGAGAATACCAGCAGTGCCAGTATTGCAGTGGGAGTGGTGGCGAATGGTACCTATAATTTAGTTATCCTGGCAAATGAGTCTGGCGCAAGTGTCACCGTAACGCGATCAGTGGCAGGCACAACCATTGCCACCAAAACCACACGGCTGGCACTTGCCACCAGTGCACAATTAACCACTGCTGCACAGCCATATATTACGCTTGGCACGGTTACCGTGGCATCTGGCCTTGTAAGTGCGATTGCGTCATACTATACATACGCCACCACACGACAATTGGCACCAGCAATTTATGCCACCATGAGTGGCGGAACTGCTGCATTAACTGCGGCAAATACTGATTATCAAATTGGCAGCTTCACATCATCAACTAATAGTGCTGATGGCACTATATCAATGGATACGCCATCAGGAACCATTACCATTTTAACAAGTGGGTATTATCTATTTTCGGTACAGGTGCAATATAGTGCAGGTGCTACAGGAAATCGTCGCATTACCATGGATAATTTAATCATTTATCCACCACAATCTGCAGCACTGTTTGCCACCGGATCAACATTTGCTGCCACGCATTCAAGCTTCCTATCAGTCACTGCTGGCAGTAGTGTGGCAACAAATGTAAAGGCATGGTCAAGCGTTACAGGGCAAACAGTATCAAACTGCATTATTAGTGTGAAGCGCATTTAAATGGCACTACTTTATACGATGGCTATTTACAATGCCAGTGGCGTAATTCAAACCATAGCCACGGATTATATGCAATTACAAATCAGCAGGCAGGTAAACGCTATTGACGGCTTGGCGTTTAGCATGGCTAGCACGTCACCTAACGCACAGTATTTGCAATATGGGTATATTGTGTCAGTAACGCGTCAAGACAGCGCACAAGGCATATCTGCAAGTGTTGAATTTGCAGGCATGATTCGCAAGATTGTGCGAATTGTCAGCACGCAAACAATTTACCAAATTACGGCCGTATCGATGACGGCACTGCTAGCTGATCGATTGGTCGCATATCGTGCCAACGTAGCAAACAGAAGTATATTTGCTGCAGTGCCTGCTGAAACCGTACTAAAAACATTGTTCAATTACAATTGCACGGCCTTGGCAGTAACTGGCACCACGTCACAACGCATCATTAATGGCAGCACAACTGGCATGACCACTGCTGCCAGTGCTGGTGGTGGTAGTAATGTGAGCATTGCCTGTAGTATGCAAAATCTTTTAGATGCTATGCAGAAGGTGGCTGTAGGCAATGGTGGTGATTTTGATATGGTCTGGACTGCACCAGCCACGTACACATTTACGTGGTATTTAGGGCAACGTGGCACCAATCGAAGTAGTACGGTAATTCTATCAGTGGCCACTGGCACTATTGCAGAATTGCAAGTAATCACTGATAGACTGCAAGATTTTACCAATGTTATTTTAGGTGGCAGTGGCGAATCACTAGCACGTGCCATGTACAGCAGGCCTGCATCACTTAGTACAGGGTTATCTAATCGAGAAAACTTCATAGATGCACGCAATCAGGGAGCTGGTACCACCACTGCTAATTACAATAGTATGGGTGATAGCGCACTAGCATTACAAACAAAAAAACGCACCAGTTACACAGCCAAGCTTACACAAAACGCGGCATTGAAGTATGGCCGTGATTACTTTTTTGGTGATTTGGTTAGCATCAATGATAATGGCACGCTAATAACGCAAAAGGTGCAGGGCATAGAATTAAAGTTTGATAATGATGGGAGTGAATCGGTAAATGTCAAACTTAATAACCAATAACCTTGCAAGTGTAATAAGCGAAATTCAGGATTTGCAGCGCGTAGAAACTGCAGGTGCCTGTATTACGCTTACACGATCAGCATCACAGGCAATTACCACTGCTGGCACGCTGATTACATGGCAAACTGAAACGCGCAATAATGGATTTACTTGGAGTACTACAGATATAACCATACCAACAGCAGGCTATTACGGCATACAGGTGTTTCTGCAAACGTCTGGCAATGTAACGCTATTTACACAGCGCGTCATCAATACCGTCAACATTGGGTATTTCGGATATTCATTTACCACAATCAATTACCATGTGGCCACAATGATTCGATATTTTGCAAGTGGTGATGTATTGCAGATTCGCGTCATTCCATCATCAAATGTAAATATCAATGTGGCTGCAGATGGCACAAATAATGAATCACCTATACTGCACATTGTGCAAATGACAGGAAGCCAAACATGATTATTTATCGATTATTTATCAGTGTGCCACAAATCACCACACGGTATTGTGATGAATTTGGCACCTACTACGATACGCCACCAGCTGATAGTTATATTGTGGATTCGCCAGATCAAGAGCAGGCAATGCGCGATGTGCGAAATTATCGCAATGAGTTATTACTAGAATCAGACTACACGCAACTGCCAGATGCACCACTTACACCAGCACAGGTAACACAGTGGCGTGAATATCGCCAGGCATTGCGTGATTATCCTGAACAGATTAATGTGACTGAATGGACTGCACCACCATGGCCTGTTGCACCACAGTAAACCTATGCTATAATCGATTTGTCGAACATACTTCAACGCGCCGCACAAACGCCACGGACCGCCACGCAAACTGCATGCGTGGCGTTTGTGTGTTACAATCTGATTGCTAGTCTAGGCAGTCACTAAATAACGATTTTGATCGCACAGCTGGCGCGCGTGGTACCAAAATTAATACGCGAGATAAACCCCAATCTACTGTACACATGATTGGGGTTTATTGCGCCAAAATTGCCTATTGCAATGTATATCAAAATGATGTACAATCATGGCAGGTTATTCGCACTAGCACAGAAAGCAGGAACAACATGTCAAAGTTTATGATTATGATCGATGGCAAGGTACACGAGATTTACGCCAATGGCCGTAATGTGGCAGTGCGTACTGCCATCAATGAACACTACGGCAAATTGATTGCGTGCAATGTGGTGTTTGCACGGTACATGATTGGTGGCGTGGTATACAAGGTCACCAGTAAAGAGCTTGGTATCATCGAAGCAATTGTGAAGCAATAAGGAGTGATCACCATGAATGCACAGCAAGAATACGAGTTTCAGTTATTGTCATTGTGGTACGAACGCGCGCAACGTCGCAATGACCAGGTAGGCATGGCAAGTTATGGGCGCAAGCTTATGGCACTGCTTATGGCAGCATAT
>Ga0209400_1000893_pt1 | contig 25469 bp, 31 predicted proteins | sample M_130807_EF_Meta_FD_187313 | JGI IMG/M metagenome (GOLD analysis project Ga0209400, IMG submission 187313) | Freshwater microbial communities from Lake Montjoie, Canada to study carbon cycling - M_130807_EF_MetaG (SPAdes) (version 2) | ecosystem: Environmental > Aquatic > Freshwater > Lake... | reverse complement strand
AAAAAGTCCAATTTTGGACCAGCAAAGTTAACAGGTTGTCCTGCTGTAGATGCTGATGGGCTAACTGGGCCATTCAATACGTCTGTTGCAAATACTGGTTGGGCATCGCCCGAAACAATAGTAATATAAGCCATTTTTAAATCTCCTTAGTATATGGACACAGAGGTCCTACTTTTATTTATACCTTTTGGCAAAAATTAGGAGTTAGGCACTGATTCTGGGTTGTTTATTTGACGATTTGCCGCGGTAAATCCACCAGCAAGACGATTCACAGCCTTGGCCATGCCAGCCGACGTTGCCATTACCCAACCTTCTTGTCCAGGATGCTGTAGATCCAACTGTTGTAACACATCCATCTTGATGTCATGTAACAATCCCCAAGCAGTAAATGCCGCGGCCATGCCGGACAAATTACTGCGTGGACTTTGTAGATATTCTACAATGTTTTTAAACTTCTTGGGCGTGACACGTTGTTGTAACCAGGGGCCAAAATCAGCCAACAGATTGTCAAATCCAACACCCACTCTGCTGTTGATATAATCTATGCACAACTTGGGCAAGTCAGTAATCTGTAGGGCACGAAGTTCAGCCGGGTTAAACAGTTGATCAATGGCGGCACCTTGACTGCTATAAACTGTTTTGAGTTGTTGCATTAATTCTTTATTTGGTCGAACATTTTCTTTGGCATACACTGGCTCTAACAATAGCAATCCAGGAACTGATTTGAAAGGAACTGTGCCAATGGGTTCTTTTGGAGCACCAGGGTCGGCATATCGGGTGTGCATGGCAATGCCAACTTCACTAGCGCCGATGCGCTTGCCCACATCACTGTTAGCTGGAATTTTGTATTCTATAGTGTTGGGTGTAAACACATAGTTGCCAGTTTCCAACGGAGGAGTATCCATATACAGCAAATCGCCTTGAACAAAACCTCTATAGTTTTTAGGAACTGCTGCATCTAACATGCCCCAGAGTCGATCATATATCGGCGCAAGATCTCTAACCCGAGTGGCAGGTTTGCCTAGTGCAGCTGCATCCGCATCTCTTGCGGCTAAATGCTGTGTAACTTGTCGGGGACTTGTAAACAAGCCGTTGTAGCCTTTGGCGCCAAATCCTGACACATCAGTCAGTATAAATGTTCCATTGGCGTCACGACCAAATATCAGTGCTGGTTTGCCGTCCCATTTGACAGTAGTGGTTTTACCTGTGTCAGCGGCAGTGTGTCGAACAATGTCCATAGCTTTTTTAATGCCCGCACTGCCGTTACGGAACACATAATCTTCAAGATGTTCAATGCCCTTGGCACGACCGCCTTGCACTTCAGCTTCTACAATGACCTGCATGCCTTGATTAACAATACGGTCACGCAATCGAGCCAAAAAGTTTACTTCTGTGTATCCAGTAACTGGTGGTAGATCTGTGCTTTCCATAAATGGCAAGCCTTCTCGTTCCATGTGCTGTTTAAAGTCAGCCAGCTTGGCTTCACGCTTGGGATCTGTGCTGAGTGCTTGTAATATGTTTTCTACCGAAGCTAGGTCTTGTCTTGTGGCTGTTTTGTTCAACAACATCTTGGCCACTTGATCTGGATCGTCTGAAATGATTTCGTTTGTATTACGATCAGCAATACCGCCAATTTGGTTTAGCTTATAACCCATGCTTTTAGCCAAGCTGTTCATTAACACATTACGTTCACGCCCTTTATACTTTGAATCAGCTGGCATTGCCCCTAACACAAATTTTGACCAGGGCACATTCTTTAACAACATAAAATCTGTTTGCACATAGCCGTTGGCAGGATTTCCAATGATGGGTGTAAGAAAATGTACCGCTGTTCCGGATTTTTTAACATAATCTTCGGGCTTAAACCCATGACTAGCGGCCCACTGTCGGAGTCTTGCTTCTAACTGTTCCTTGGTAACTGTGTTGGCATCTACAGCAATGTCCAAGTCACCCGAAGTATCTTTGATGCCGGTAGATCCCAGTGTATTGCTTTGTAGATCTAATCCGGGTAACAATTCTTCAAGCCAAGCAAGAGTAGGCTTGACATCTGTTTGATTGATGCGTTGTGTTACAGCCTGCCCTTTGCTGTTTTTAAATACGTTGCCGCCTTCTTGTAGAGATTGCATCATCTTAATCCCAATGCTGTTTTAATTTCCCGTGCCGCATAAGGATCTTTGGCTATGGTTTTAAGATCTTCAATTTGTTTAGAGTTCAATACCTTTGACAACGGAGTAAGCGAAGAGACTTGGCTGGGATTTTTTTCTCGTTGTGATGCTCGCTGAGCAGCGGATAATTGTTGCATGGCCTGTCCAACCATCAACAAATACTGTTCTACTGCGGCTTGATTGGCTTGAGGATCTTGCTGAGTAGCAACAACCTTGGCCAGGGCCTGATTCAACCCACGACTCATGCTCGGCATGGCTATTTCTACGTCGGCTAGACCAATTCCAGAAGATTTATCTTCTACTTTTGATGCTACCCAGGTTTTGAATTTCTGGGCATATCTGCTTTGCAACGGAGGCGGTGCTTTGATGCCTGCAGGTCGAGCTGTCACTGTAGGGGCCACTGTTCCACCTGCAGCAGGTTTGGCTCCGGGCAAGTCTGAAAATGCTTCGTTGGTCGGGCCAGGTTGTTTGGCAGCAGCCGCAGCAATTCGTTGTTGCAGTTTTTCATACTCAGCAGCGTTGGGTAAGCCAGAATTTGATTTGGTAATTGTAGAGATTGGTGCTGTATTAGTGGCCGGCGCAGCCGGTGCCACCGCGGTCTTGGGTGCAGGTGCAACAGGTTGTGTCTGTGCCATGGGTGTTTGTATTGATGGTCTGGGTTGTTTAAGCCATTCCGTGGACAAGTTCTTTGCCCATGCTGTCAAGTCAGCCTGTTGTTGTTGGCCCACTAGTCCTTGATAATACTTGTTTTGGGCATCGCCGTAGCCTCTTGCGCTGGTAAATGAGTTGGGCGTGTTCATAGCGACTTTGGCCTTGTCAAACGGAGCCTTGACAGCATTTTTAATATCCGACCCTATTGTTCTAGCTATATCGCCCAGGCCTTCTTGAACCAGTGTTATTTCATGAATTTGCATCGGTGCGTCTCACAGTGCGGGTAAATTTACCTGGATCACGCTGGCTAATGGCATTGATCAATTTACGCTGTAGATTTTGAGCATCGTCGCTACTGTAAGTAGAGTCAATCTGCTCCAACAAGCGTATAGCACTGGCTATCACATTAGATGCACGATTTTCAATGATGTGGCGCTGATCGCGCTCAATATACATTGAGTCTAATTCTTCTAATAAACTGCGAGTTTTCTTTTGCATTTTGGGCCAGAACCTTTTTATTATTTATTGGTTTTGTCAAGTTACTTGATTCAAATACACTGAACCAAATCTGGAAATGCTGTTTGCCAACTGTTGTTTCTACGGGCGTCCCAAGTTTTAACAAATTGTTGCCAATCGTTTAGCGACTCAGAATCTAACAAGTTTGCTACTATTTTATGTATTATATGCTCTGCTGGATATTTTGCTTGCACTAACTCTCGAATTGTTGGGGGCATTTTTGTTAAGGCCCATGTGCCCCAACACTGATGAATGTTAATTTCTGTTGGGTCTCCAAATAAATTGGTGTTTAAGTTATCTTTTATCCAAGTTTCTAATCGATCAAAGTAATATGTATTAAGAAAATTAGCTGTAAATTCTACTCGAAACATCAAATTCCATATGTCTTTGTTTTCTCTCAAACGAATTAAATTTTTACTAACTTTACTCCAAGGCAACGGCCAGCGCACATAATCAAATTGTTCGTCAATGCCGTCTAAACTTGCGGCAAAAATTATTGTTTTAAATTTTCTCCATTCGGCGAGAACTGCATCGTTGGGATAGATAGAACCATTGGTTGTATAGTGCAGTGTTACTTGTTCTGGATGTGGTATATGTTTTATAAATTTTAAATGTGTGTCTGTAAATAACGGCTCGCCACCAAAAAATCTAACATATTTTAATTTTGTCAACGATACTGTATTGACAATTTGATCAATTAATCGGTCAATGGAATTTTCAGGTCTGATATTTATTATTCCATTGGTTAATTTTGACTCTTCTTTTTCCCATAACGAACTGCTGCCTTTATCACAAATTACGCAGGCCGCATTGCAATTTTTGTCTAAATTAATATCAATTGTCACTGGGTCTTGAGACGTTTCAAAATCATCAATCCAGTCTGGTCCAGACTGCCGCAAACTTTGTTGTCCTGCATTTTCTAATGTTTGACAGGCAGAACATCCGTCGGTCCAACTGTTGATTGTTTCAAATTGCAATTTACGATTTTGTAATATTTGAGAATCAAACGGAATTTTCTTATAGAAACAACAAGGCCCTACTGTGACAGAATTGTTTTTGATTACATTAAACGAATACCCATTGGATAGGTATCTACAAAATTGATTTGGCATTTTAGGTCAGGGCCTTTTTATTATTCAATTGGCGTTAAACAGTTTGCCCTGATCTCTATCAATGGTATCAAGCACGGATGCTCAATGGCCCAGGCAACAGTGTCAGCAATATGCGTTAACTCTAACCAGTTTTCGTGCCCGGGTATTCCATCATTTAATCCGCCAGCAATAATGTGTGTAGTTTTGATATTATTTAAACCATTTAACTGTAAGCTACGGTCCTTGAGGGCTCTCTTTTGTATTGAGTATTTGGCATAAACTTGATCTCTGGCTTGAGCATCATTTACACCTAGATATTCAGAAGTGCTACCTATATTAATAATATGCCCACGAATTCCAGCTTTTGCCCATTCCTCGTGTGTTGCTTCTAATAGAGCTAGTTGGCCACCACCACAAATAAATGAACTATTAACAAATACATCATAGTTAATAATTTGTTCTCTAAAATAAGTTTCGCTGCCAGCATCCCAGAATCTTAAATCATATCCAGTGGCACGACTGGCGAACTTGGCTGTTGGAAAATAATTTTTTACCGCACTGGCTACAGTAATATGATTTGGGTTTCCGGAACATAGCATGTTCATAATAATTGACTCCATTCAGGACATAAGTTTTTATAACTAGTTTGTCTTACCTGATCGATTTTTTCAATTTCGTCCCAGAAGAGTTGATGATTTTTATCGCTAGTTTTGATACTGTTTACTAGTTCTGTCAACTGTGGGTAATTCAAAAATCTTTCAATTAAAATGTTTTTAACAGTATCATTTAAATGCAAAATATTAAAGTTTCCAATAACACGCTGAAAAATCAAATTTACAGGATCGCCGTAACGATTGGTTGACAAATTAACTCGATACCAATCAACCAGGTCTGGCAGATAATACAAATTTAAATAACTCCAGGTGCAATTTATGTTAAACATATGGTTATGTGGCATGTTTTCTATATACCACTTTATATTATCTGTTACAGCATTCCAATCAGCACCGGTACGTTGATAATTAAATCTGTTGCCTATGTCGTCGATGCTGAAATATAGTTCAATTAATTGACATTCCTTCCATAATTCTAACAATTCTTGGGACGCTCGTTGTGTAGCGTTGGTATTGTAAAATACTCGAATATCACTTAATCCTTTAACTTTTTTAATTTCTTTAAGTAAATTAATATGATTATTACTCATCAATGGTTCACCGCCGCCGTGGATGTGTAAACTTTTTATATTTTTAAGTAACCCTGGGTCAAATGTTTCAAGTTGATTAAATTTTTCATACTTAAATTGATCAATTGGATGAAGAGGGTAAAGCGTCTGATAATCGGATACCCAGGCTGTGCTATTGTGGGGCCCACATACGACACATTTTAAATTACAGAGATTTCCTACGCTGTAATCTAAACCTTGCGGAGCATCTAAATCAATATTGGTGTCATGATGATAGTTTTCGTATAGTAGTTGGCTACTTTTGCGTCTGCTCATTAGACCATGTTCTTCAGCGTGGTAACAGGACCTACACCCAGGAATCGGAGTATCTGTTTCTACACAACGTTTTAATTCTGCTCGTTCGGGCCCATTCCAAATGCTATCTAAATCAAACGAGTCTGATTCTTTGATAAACCCGCTGAAAAAACTACAGGGGTTGTATGCCAAATGACCGTTATGTGACCATATAGCAAGATTTTTATATATTTCATAACAGAAATATTTTCGATCTTTCATGACTGTTTAATTTGTCCTAGTAACTGTTTCAATTTGGCACTTTGCACATCGGCAGTGACTTTGCTAATTTCCCCAGTGTCAGCATCTACAGTTTCTTTACTGACCATTGTGCTTTTTGCTTTAATACTATCTAATAGATTACCTTTAGCAAACGAATTAACCGGACCTGCATCTTCACCTGTATCTGTAATACGCATGGTTTCGATATTGTAGTCCAAATCAATTTTCATGCCTACACCCGTGCTACTACGACTCTTCATGCACTGTATCTGATACTTTCCACGCTCACGCATAGCACGGCTTGTAAAAATACCAAAAACATTGTCAGCAGTATTAATCTTACTGATACCACCTGAAATATGACTATGATCAAATTCAATCTCTTCTACAGCACTACGATTCAATTGACTTGCTGTCACAAACAGCACATTAAGTTCTTTGGCCAAGTTACGTAGTTCTTCACTCACATACTTATCTTTAACAAACAAGTCATTTGGACTGACTTTAGCACTGACCGGCATCAACAAGTCCAAGTAATCACACATGACAAAGTCAATTTTGATGCCGGTCTGCACTTGCACTTCTTTGATGTAACTACGAATATCATTAATATTGCTTTGTGCTGGCAATGCCTTGATACGATATTGTCCAGTTTTCTTTGACACCAATCTAACTTTAAGTGTTGCTTGATCAATGTCTTTGCGAATCTCTTTAGTGCTCATTCCTGCCAACATGGCATCGGTTCGCAATGCACACAGTTCTTCACTGAGTTCTAAACTGATATACACGCCACTTAGTCCTGCTTGTAACCAACTCAATGCTATGTTCATCATAACCAAACTTTTACCCGATCCGGATCCACCAGCAAAAATATTCAGTTCACCTCGACTAAATCCACCATACAAGATCTTGTCCATCTGTGGCCAGCCGGTGCTTACTTGTCCACCTGAGTTGAAGTATTTGTTAATGCGAGCACTAGGATCACTAAAGTAATCCGTGCCCATGTCTTTAGTAAGTGATATTTGTACCGCATCTTTGATTAATTTCTCTACAGGGTCATACTCGCCTTTTTCTAGCAAGTCTGCTGATTTTAAAATTGCACGCTCTAGTTCTTGTCTACGAGTAAAGCCTTCAAACTCATCCATGAACCATTCAAAGTGCCCTTCGTTTAAGTCTGGAATGTTGTTGAGTCGAACACCTGTGCTGGCGCTGATCTGTTCTACTGTGGGCAGTGTTTTATGCTGGTCGCTGTGTCGAGCAATAAACTCAGCCGCAGGACGTAGACTGCGATCAAAGTTTTCTGGATTATAAATGTTTTGAACACGCACATAACTTTCTGCGTCCTGCAACATCATTTCTAAGAACAGTCGTTGGACATCAAGTCCGTAATCTTTTAACAAGTTGTTTCTTCCTTAGTTCTATTTTAATTTTACTAGTTTCTCGGGCTTGCATTATAGTTACCAAAGTTGCCAGTCGGCCCCAACGAATCACAGCATCGTTTACATCTTTGACGTCAGCAGGCCAGTTGGGCATACTCACTGACCAGCCTAGTTCTACTGCACGGTCTACTAACCGCATACCAGCTTCGTCTTGATCTGGCACTACAATAACCTCACGTCCTAGGCTACGTATCAATCTGACCTGGGCATCATTGATCTCTGCATGTAACACAGCTAGGCCATTGATACTGAGCGCATCAAACACTCCTTCCAGCACAATAACATTGGTCCAGTTATCGTGCAACAAATCTGTTCCAAACACATAGCCAGATTGTATGTCTTGGATATATCTAGGTGTGCGATTGTCTAAGAACCGTGTGGTGTGTCCTACCACTTGATTATCATAGGTAAACGGGATTACAACACCAGGTCTAGGCATTGTTTTATACAAGAATGGGTAGTCTAAAGATATGCGCCTATTCTGTAAATATTCTCGTGCAGCGTCATTGAGTGGCTGTGTGTCAGCTGGCAGATCTTGATCTTCGAATGCAATACTTTGCAGTTGTTGCATGATCGCTTGACGTTCACCCAACAAGCCTTCAATTGATCGATGCTTTAGACTTTCAAGATTAATGCGCTCAATTTCTTCTTGTGGCACATTTAGCCATTCAAGTAATCGACGAGCTTTAAATGTTAGGTTACGACCCAATACAAAACTTGCAGTATAGCCACAATTGAAACAGTGGTAACTCCATGCACCATCTGTGTTGGGCTTAATGCCGCCGCGCTGTCGTTTGTCTTGCGTATCTCCGCGATGAACACAACAGGGTGCGTTGAAACTTATCCAACCACTAGCTGTTTGTTTTCTTTTATTCGGAAGAAAAGAAATCACATCAATCATGCTACGATTATAGCAGATTTATCTACTGACTGCAAGTGAGTTTGGTGTTATCTATAAAGAAGATCAACCACATAACCTGTGCTGATTATGACCGCAGCACCTGTTTGGTTCGGATTATTTGGATACACACCTGCACCCATACCTGCATTGGGCAAATACCAATAGCCCGAACCACCATTGGTTACTTCGATTCCGGTTACTACACCTTGATTGATTGTGGCCACTGCTGTAGCCCCTGCACCATCACCGATAAAGTTGATCTGTGGAGGTGCCAAATATCCACTGCCGCCGTTGGTAATAGTAACACTGGTTACTACACCATCTTCTGTGGTTGCATAGGCTATTGCTGGTGTTCCGGGTTGTGTCGGAACAGCAAATATGCTGTTGTTAAAAGCTAATCTAAGCAAAGGATGCCATCCTACAATGTTCATATAAATGGTACGAGTTTCATTGTAGTAAGTAGTTGACTCAGAAACATTGTACCAAATACTTTCGTAGTTTGGCGCAGCCTGAGCTTTGATCGTTCCAGTATATCCCACTAGAGTCATTTGTATAGTTGTAATGGCATTGGTGGGTTCGATGAAACTGCTGTAGAATTCTGTGTTGGCAAAACTATTCCAGTAGTTGCCGCCATTGGGGTTGCCTGACCAATAAGTGCCAGGACTATAACTGCCCCAGGCAGTGCCATCTAAACTGGCCTGAGCACTTAATTTAATAGTAGGTATTGTCAACGGAGCACTGGGCACATGTTGCGGCAGTATACTATCTACAATGTTTGCAGGAGCACGAGCGCCTGCTTGTGCATTGGTAAACACTGCTTCTGTTAAATTGCCACTGGTACGTTGAATGCTGTAGCTAGCAGGCTGTGCCAATACCTCTAATAGATCTGCCGTGGTCAACGTAACCTTTGCACGACCTGTGGCAGCATTGAGTATAACCATTGGTTTTTCAACCAAGATCTCAGAGCCAGCAGTGCTAATAGCACGGAACAGGAAATCACTTCCTGTAATGTTGACAGGTTTTTCCTGCTGGTTGATAAACTCAAACAACAGCACATTGTCAACGCCTTTGTTTATGGTTAGTTGTTTTGCATACACGGGATCGTACCTATAGATAAAAGTTTCGCCTGCACCTGTGTCCATGAGTAACACTCGAGTAATTTGCTGATAGATATAGGCTTGGGTTGAATACATACAATATATTTAGCGCCTTTGCTAGACCTGGCGAAATTGGTCTGGTAAATATCCGTAGACATGACAAACGATTTCTTTGAAAAATTAGCTGAAAAATACCCATTTATTACCCTGTGCGTTTACGCATCAACGGAATATGTAGGTATTATACAAAATCAAGATGATGCAATAACTACAATTTATGATTTTGGTGCCATATCAAATGCAGATCTAAAGCGTCATTTTTTAGAATTGGCCAATGTTTGGTGGTGGGAAAGTAATCGCAGCATTCCTATCAACATATTCCTTAAAGGTGACTGGGACATATTCAGACCGTATCTTAAAACTTTTACCAATAAAGATCTAGAAGTATTACACGGACCTATTTGTAGTTTGGCAGAAATGAGTCGTAAAAAATCCAAGCGTAAATCAATTACTCTCGTTAGGCGTGTTGAGTAAATTCATATGTAGTGCCACTAGAGCTGCATAGCCAATGGCATGTGCATGTTTGAACACAAATCCACGGCTATCATCCCCATCCCATACTGATTCAAATACTTCAGCCCAGGGCCTAGTTTGTAAATGAGCTTTGCCAGGGCGAATAATACTGATAAAAGCTGCCATCCTCGGAATTGAATCGGGTTGCATTGTCTTCAACAACTCAGTATAGTTGCCCACATGAACTAGTTGTCGGGTCCACTCTGAATCAGTCCATAAACGCGACCACTGTGGTTCTTTAGCCAACAACTCTTGATAGTGGTCTGGACCAGTAATTAATTGATATACGGACATGTTTAGTAAATCAATTTTAAAATACCCCAACTGCTCAGCCGATTCGTAATCTATAGCAGCACAGGCATTAACAGGATCATACGGAATATCTGTAACATATACACCCGAATTGTGTCGACGCACTTGTCCTTGATGCAGTTGACGTGCAGGCGTAGCACGAATCAATTTCAACAGTTGCTCTCTGTCTGCCAAGTCAATGTCAATATCTGCGCTCATTACCATCCTGCCTTAGTTAATATATCTCTAGCATACTCTTGGTCTGCTGGATAGTCTTGAAATTTCTTCATCCAAAAGTCTGCATCGATGTAGGGCCATACCATGGCCACTTGTGTGGCATCTAATTCGCTTAGAAACTTTTGTCCAGATTCACTGTTGTAAATGATCCAAGGGCTAATGCGACCTGCAGTCACAGCATACACCATAGCATTGGTGTTGCCATAACGTAAGCAATCTTCTGCTGGGTGACCCGACTGCTCTGCCCAGTCAATACCAAACTCCACAGCACGGGCCAATGCATCGTTTATATTTTCCACACGCAAGTAATCGGTTAGGTATTCAGTATATACTGTATCTTTGCACCAATGGTCAATCTTTTTGTTTTGTTTCAACACCCATTCTACAAAACGTGCTGGATTTACTGCACGAATGTCTACACAATAGCGACCAAACTTCACAAATGCACGATAGTAAGCACTTTCACAAAAGTCATCAAATGTTTTTAGCTTGGCACTACCCTGTGTCAGTTCATAGAACTTTAAATAAGCATTGAATCCTAAACGCACCCCTGCTTCATCTCGTTCCATACGACGACGTCGCGGTTCGCATGAATGCACCGCAAGACTAGACTCTTTCATAAAGTCTTTACGACAATACTGACAGGTATAGGTCATTTCTTTGTGTCTTGTCCTGAGGCTCGTAAATATTCATCAATGTCTTTTTTGGTATTGATCTGGGCCATCAACTCTAGTTCATCGTCTTTGAGATGTGGATATAGTTCTGCTAATTGTTTACGAATACTACCAGCACCGGGTTCTTTTTTCTTAGGAGCAATCCACTGATGACGCTGTGTACCTAACCCCGGACTCACTGTGGTAGCACACAGCCATTGTAGTTTTGGATGCCGATTGATATTGAAAAAATGTTTGTTGAGTCGTTCGTTAGTTGAGATCAAGTAAAACTCTTGCAGGTCTCGACTGCCTTGCACACTTGAGCCATATCGAATCATTAAGAAGTTGCTGAACTTTTTACGTTCTTCCACAGTTAACTCACTGTAAAACTCTCGATCCTTACGATCAAATACAGCCATTTCATTGTTGATACTAAGTTTATCGCTCATTGGTTTTGATCAATTGATATATCATTATAACACGTTCCAGGGCTTCTTGTAAAGTGGAATTGGTTTTGGCCATTCTGCGGATTTCTCCCCACATTTGATCTTCCATAATGTGATCATGTAAAGGTCTACCATCACTTGTCCTTGGATCTACATAATTGATTGCCATTACCACGCCAAGTTATAGTTTACCACTTCACAGTTACGACTGATGTCTTTGACAAAATACACACACTCAGGTTCATCGCCTTCGCTGATTGGCACACACAACATTTGACCATTCTTTAGTTTAGGCGCATACCACGACACTTCTTGATATATGTCAATGATTTCAATGTCCGGAAAGCTGGGTCTGAAACTGCTGAGTGGATTGAATTGAAATGCTTTAAACCCACGATCGTTTATGGATGTCAATGGCAATACTTCAAGATCACCAATGTCGGGTTCGCCGATTAGAATCTGCCAGTCCACAGGCATACGGATTCTGTGCGAACCTATTCGTAGCACCAGAGCTGGCGCTGTAAAACTTTCCAAGAAGATTAAGGGAATATAGTGATAGTCTGGGTCCTTGGGGTCGCTGTTGTCAAAAATAGCAAAGCGCATGTCATCTACTTCTTCCGGAAGGTGATCTAGATCAAATGGTTCATTGTCAAGTGTTAGTATTCTCATACATGTATTATAACATATTTTACTATAAGTGCAACCTTTATTTCCATTCCAGTTTCTCTTGTGTAAATGGATAGTTGGCTTCTTTATAAAACTGTTTGCGCTTGGTCAAATGGCGCTTGGCAAATTTACAAGTGCTGGTCACGTCCCAGATCTGGACGTGGTCCTTGTCTTCCGCTTTTCTAATGCCTCTTCCAATTGATTGTATAACGCGGACAAAGCTCTTTCCGGGCTCCACAAGAACCAAATTAAAAATCCTAGGCAAATTAATACCCACAGCGGCCACACCGTAAGTCGCCACAATAATCTTGCCAGTGCTGGTGGCAACTTCATCATACTCATCTTGTCTATCCTTTGCTTTGGTTGCTCCACTGACAAACACTGCCAGGTCACCTAATAGTTCTACCAAGGCATGTCCCCCGGCTACTCTATCTACTAACACCAATGTATTGCCTGTGGCATTGACCTGTGCAATCAGTTGAGCTATTGTTTTAAGTCTATCGGGTTCTTCCAATAAGAACTTCAATTCACTTTGGTAATTGGTAAACTCTGCGTGGTCAACCAACTGCACAATGTTCACATGGCACTGAGCCAACACGCCTTGGCTTTGTAGTTCACTGGCAGTGAGTTTGCCAATAACCGGGCCAAGACTACACTTGAGTGCTTGCGACTCAAATGGTTCTTTAGGTATGGTTCCTGTGAGTCCCCAACGTATGGGCACACGACTCATTACCCCAGTCAGCAAACTCTTTAATGCATCTGCCTTGGCCATATGCACTTCGTCAACAATAACACACACTACATCTTCCAAGAACTCTTGTATGGTTACATCACCCACTGAGTTCTTTGTATTCTTCAGCAAAATATTCAAACTTTGCCAAGTGCAGATGGTGTGCTGTCGTCCCCATTCCTTACGGTCGCCAAAATACACACCCACATCCTGTTGCATGTTGATATAGTCTTTTTCTGTTTGTGTTACTAGACTTTTGTTAGGAACAATTACCACTGTGCGGCCATATGGCGCTACTGCATTGCTGAGTGCGGCTGTGATAACTGTTTTGCCAGCACCTGTGGCAATCTCCTGGATGCATTGTGGATCAGCCAAAAAGTTGTTGATGATCTCCACTTGATAGTCACGCAACACCATTGGTTCGCCTTCTAGCGGATGACCTTTGCCCCAAGCAATATGACCAAATGATTGCTCAGTTACACTTTCAAATTTGAATGTGGTTGAGTAGTCACGCTGGTCATCCAGTTCAATGTCATAGTTAAACTTTTCAAGTATAGGAATGATCTCTGGCAACAGGTTCACATAAGTGCTGCCACCTAGTTGGAAGTAACTGACCTTGCCATCCCATCGTCCTAGTCTAACTGCTGGCAAGTAACGGGCACCTGGCACATCATACTTGAAAGCTGTAACCAATGCACGACGAGCATCAAGTTCAAGTCCTTCTATTTTGATATTGACTTCATCACGGATTATAATTTTAGCTGTTCGCATTGTAACAGTATAACATACTTATTTCTGCGAAGTCAAATATTATGACAGTTCCATTGCAATTATTTCTTGAAGTTCTTTCCACGGTCCAAGTAATTTGATTACCGTTTCGGTTAGTATCTTTCTGTGTTTACAAAGTTGAACCAATTTAAATATAAATTGTTCTCTTTCTTGGACTGTAAACGGAAGATTAGGTATGGTATTTTTTGCGTAATTAAGCATTGTGACCAGTTGTTTTTGGTTTAACTTAAATTTTTTATAATTAGAAAAAATAAAATCAGCTGCTGATTGTTTTTCTTCGGCTGTAATTGCTCCCCATCCCATATCTCCACCTATCAATTGCCAGTGTGTTTCTATATTATTATCGTTCGCCCACTGAATCCATTCTAGTATACCAAAAATATTCAATGGTTGCACCACCATGACCAATTCCAAGTGTGCATTAGGTAATTGATTTTTATAATTTAAAATATTTGTTTTAACCTCATTCCACTTTGCAGGATATCTAATAAAGTCATAATAATCATTAATGCCATCTATACTAAAACGAAGACTTAAATTTTCAAACGTTTTTAAAATAGAAATGTGTTTGTCATTACAAATAGTTCCATTGGTTATAAACTCAACATTGGGTATTTTTGCCGTCTGAATTGCTTCCAATATTTTTAAACAATGTTTGGAGTAAAAAAATTCACCGCCGGCAATATGAATGTATTGTAAGTTTGATAGTTGTTTTAAGGAGTCTAGAATTAAATCTGTCTCATCAAAATTATAGATCTCAGTAATCCATCCTAATTTTTTTTGTTCTGCAGCGACCGAACTACTATGTTTTGGGCCGCACATTATACAAGCTAAATTACAAGTGTTTGATGGAAAAATATCTAATTCTTGTATAGCTGTCTGTTGCAACACTAGGTTTTGGAAAAATTTATTTTTAAGTTGTCTTACACTAAGTTGATTTTTTGATTCAATAGTAGAACAACTATTGCATCCAGGAGGCAATTCGTCTTGAGTAAGTAGGTGTTGTTGAAGATTTTTTAAAAAATCAGAATGTAAATAGTCATTAACATTTGTAAAAGCTGGCAGGGTTGTGTCTTTATAAAAACAACACGGCCTAAATCCCATTGAATTTAAATTTTTATTGTCTTCAATCCTGACAGTTATAAATGGTAATACACAATATTTTTTCATGGTATATTACTATTTATAATAATAAAAAAACAGGTATCTTTTTACAGATACCTGTTGTAAATGGGTAGTTTGCACTACCCAGGAGCTAACTAATTAACTGTTCTTCATACAGGTACTAGCGGCCAAGGACTTCCAATTTGTCTCGGACACTTTGGTCAAGTCTGCAATCTTAAGAGCCATACGCAGGCTCATTTCACGTAAACGAGTTTGGTTTGCTTCCATAAACCCAATGATCTCATCACCTTGTTCCGAGTTAAAATCGTAGTCTGCGAACAACTCGCCTTTGAGATAAATTTGCTTGATACGCAAGAAGCGATCACGCATAGTGTTGAGTGTAAGGTCCAAAAAGTGGCAACGACTCTGCAATGCCTCCAAATGGTCTTGCAACTTCTTGCTTTTCAGATTTTGGAACTGCAAGTTAGTGATGAAGATACAGGCACCTTTGAAGTCAAACATGTCTGGAACACCTTCACGACGTAGCATGGCACTATCACTGTTCCAATAGATACGACGCTTCTTGCCAGAGTCCAGGGCGGCCTTGAGAATGTTCAAGCTCAAGTCGTCCTGGAACACTGAATCACAGTCATCAAACACCAACACATTGTTCTTGTCTGAATGTTTATACAAAGTGCAGTAGAGACCAATTGGAGTCATTGCACCTTTAATAACCTCATACTTGATCTTGCGACCACTCAACTGATCAAACAAGCCCGAATGCTCCAACTGTTTTTCAACGCCATAACTCTTGCCTACACCCGGAGGGCCAACTACAATCATAGCACGGACATCACCGGCAATTGTAGCCTTGGTCATTTGGTCTAGGATATCAAAACGCTCGCCAATACGAGTCATAACTTCTTCGTCAGTTTCCACTGGTGCTTTAGCCGGAGCAGTTGCAACAGGTGACTCAACAGAGCCACCTGCGGTAAACTCTATATCTTCAATTGAATTGACACGGATACGAACTACATCTGGCGTTTCTTCACCAAAGTAGCCTTCGGCATTTACTGTCACATAGCCTCCTTTAGCTCCAGTTTGATAACCTTTGACCAGGGCGAAGGTTACATTGTTTACGGGTTGATTGCGATAACTACCATTTTTTACAAGAATTGTAGACATTTTTAGCTCCTTAACTATGTTGTTAATATGTGTATATTATAAACTAAATGGATTTAATGGTCAACCTTAGTTGGCCATCAGTGTAATCTGCACATCGTGCCCTTCGTGGGTGATACCAACACCCACTGGGCGGCCCTCGCCAGCAAAACTGCTATGACGGCGATCGTAAGCCAATTTTTGAATTGCAAGGCGCAGGGCGGCACCATGCGATACTGTGGCTGTTTTTGTATAGATATCGTTTATGGTAGCATACATGCCAAAACCATCGATAATAAAACGAATCTTTGTGCTATTACTAAAACCTGATACGTGTCGCATGTTTGGGCTCCTTTTTAGTTTCTATACAAGTATTATAGCAAATGGACCATTTTGGGTCAACCGAAATCAGCAATCTTTTTATGCTTGGGCTGGCGCTGATAACGGGTTTTAAGCTCAACTCTTTTGGGCTTAAACGGGGTGTTGCAGGAAAACAACACCATGTGAGCGCGAGTTTTGCGGGACGTTTGCTTGACTTTCATAATATCATAATTGTAGCAAAATGGACTTTTTTGGTCAACCACAAAAAAACCCTCCAAAATGAAGGGTTTTTAGCAGGTTAGTATATACTAACTTTAGTCTTCATATAGTCCAGGAACAGATATAGTAAGGTCGTGCTCAAGTGTTGACCCTGGATTTACTGTATAATGCCATGTGCCTTTTCCTAATAATCTGTTGGCTTCTTGCTTGACTCCGTCAATAATAACATTAGTACGAGGATCTCTGACGCCGTGCTCGTCGTCGACTGCAACATCTGTATATTCGTCAGGCCCGGTGCTGTATGTAATTACCGACCCAATATCTACTTCAGTATAATTTGCTACAATCTGGCCAAATTCTACTGGATTACCTTTTACAGAAATTATCATGTGTTTGGTTCCAAGAAAATCCATTGGGAGTTCAAATGTAAATACAGTGGGTGATGTTTGCTCGCTTTCGTTATCGTCGGTTTTTTCTTCTAATGTAACCTCACCATCGAACACTGTGGTTCCGTCTAATACTGCGGTTATTTCAGCTGTACCGGATCCCCAGCCCGACATGTGTATTGTTCTGTTTGTCATATTGTTATTCTCCTAATTTTCTATATTTACCAACTTGTTATCGGCGTTCAATATCTTCTTCAACGCAATTGTCACCGTATTGTATTTCTACAATTTTTAACGGAGCGTCAGTTTCGTTACACAACTGATGCCATTCTTCACAATTGATATGTATATGCGTGTGCGGACCAAATGTGCCTACAAGCTCTTGATCGCTTTTTCTATTTATACCGTAAACTGTGGCAGTACCTTCGGCAACATGCCAATGCTCGGCACGGTCTCGGTGTCGTTGCATACTAAGTCGTTGTCCGGGCATAACAGTAAGTTCTTTAACTTTGGTGCCTGGTACATCATGCAATACTCGGTAATAGCCCCAAGGGCGTAGTGCCTTGGGGGCTTTCCATTCTTCCAAAATCCAACTACTACTATTTGCTTTGTCAAATCCACCGACACCAAATGCAAATTGTAAGTTGTCGTCTTTGACATCCATTTCTGGAATATTTGAGTGTGTGCGATCACCACCGTTTGCAAAAATAATTTTATCATTAGGATAATGTGCTCGAACTTGACGTAGCAAATGGCAAGCAGTTCCGTCTTCATCGTCAAAAGTATATACTTCGTCTACTGAAGATAAGTTGTTTAATACACATAATCTTTCGTTCCACGGCATAAAGGCACGACCTTTTTTGCGAGTCAGCCACTCATCGCTGTTGATTCCTACAATCAACATATCGCCCAATAAACGGGCTTCCTTTATCAGTTTAATGTGTCCCGAATGGACCGGATCAAATCCGCCGCTTACTATTACTATTTTTTTCATGTAAATATTTATAGCCCATTAAACGGCCATGCTCAATAAACTGCCGTCGATCCAAGGAACAACTAAATCCTGTTGTCTTAGAGCACTGTGAGCATAAATGCTTTTCACAGCAGACTGGGGCAAAAGATTCTGCTCTACCAGTGTGTGCCAGTTGGTGTTGTGTGGATTTTGAGGAGGCTGGATGCTTTTGTAAACCACCGCATGTATCCACGGCTCCGAAGGCATTTGTTTAAAAAATCCAGCGCCACAATCCCATCCAGCTGTGGCCAACATATACATGAGACTAACCATGGTGTGATGATAATAGTGTCCATTGGGCAACGTATAAGCAAGTTGTCGACGATGTATTTGTTGAGTCACTGGCACAGTCAGTGATAGCATGCCACCAGGACTGGCAATATGCCACCAATTACTAAGAGTTTGTATTGGATTTAAGGCATATTGAAACGCATCGTGACACCATAGCACATCAAACCCACCATCTGGTACAACGATTGTGTCTTCAAAATTATATTGCTGATATGAAATATTTTCATGTTCTTTAGCAACCGACGGATTTCCGCCTAGGTCAATGCCGTAACATTTGATATTCAACGGCTGAGGATTGTCATCACGAGTTGTTCGTGTGGCCCACCAGACCAAATCGTCCCCAGAGCCACATCCAAGATCAACCACGGTGCGGAGACTCAGCATGAAGTCATCATACTCGTATAATTGATTTAGAGTTTCAAGACTGTGTTGATGGCTGTCGCCCGGGTGTGCAAACATTATACTTGAACATCCTCCATACCAGCTGCTCGTAATCTTACAATGTGCCCGAGCATGAAGTTTTTACTTTCCATTCCTTTAAGAATACCTAAATATCGATTACGTAGCAATGCAACTTCGTTGATTAAGGTTTCAAATTCAATGACCTCGTCCTCACCATCCACATACTTTTCAGCATCTCTACTAGTCAGCGCACGAGCATAACCTTCGAGATATTTTTGAAAATGCTTGCGGCGTATTTTGCGTAGTTGTATATTGAGATAATTTAATACTGCTTCAATTTCTTGCAGTTGATTAAATCTATGTTCTGTGATGCCGGGCAAAGCTGTAATATTTTTTTCAACAAGTCCACCAACTCGACAGTCGCGTTTGGCCTCGTTGAGTTCGTGTTCGTAATGCGTGATAAAATCTGGAATATTGCCTAGATCAGCTACAACTTTACTATACCACATATTCTTGATTTTCTATAAAGTATTGATCTAACCAAGGAAAAACTTTTGTATAGTCTAGATTTCTTCGTCGATCGATTTCAGCAAGGAATCTTTTGAGTTGGCTTATTTTTGCATAGTCAATTTCAGACAAAGACAATGACTTGTGTAAGCCATGCATATAATCTTTAATATTCTGATCCCAGTCAGTTTTTTCTGGCAGGCAAGCCAACACTTCATTGAACTCTGAATCAAAAAATCCAGCACCAAACGCACTACAATGTAGCCACGGTCTATTATCAACATGGCCAAAACTATGATGTATTTTTCTTTGCTTTCTAAAATTATTAAGATATTCAATCATTGCTGGCATGGTTTTAATAGTCAACGACGTAATTGTGCTGTTGACATTGAGCATGATCCATTTTTGATCGACTAAAAATTCAAAATTTTCTTTTAGTTGTTTTAAATCTAACCCGTAACGAACATATTCTTGTTCGGCCCCAAAACAATCTAAACTGACCATGATATCCAAACGTCCTATTTTTCGTTGTATCAATAATTGTTTCATTGATTCAACAAATTCCTCAAGTCTTGGTTTTGATATAGCCAAACTGGTAACAATATTTAATTCAAGGTCTGGGTTGGTGTTTTGTTTTACAAAGGCAATCAAACGATCAAAACTTTTTTGATAAAAAGGCTCGCCACCTAATATTTGTAACCTTCTCAATCCAGAATAGTTATTTTCTAAATATGCAAAAAATTTTTCAACCAATGCGTCAAAATTGCTGTGACGAGGTACGGGCATTAGATTTTTAAATTCTTTTATGTAGCCAAATTTTTTATTTTCTGCTTCTATACGAGAACTGTTCGATTCATCACAATAGATGCATCTTAGATTGCATACATTGTCAAGGAATACTTCTAAAATTCGAGGAGTAACGTGTATAGCTTCTGGATCTGTATCTAACTCTAGTGGATATAGATTTGGTATTTTTAAATGGGTCATTCTATCGCTGACACCACCTGCTTTTTCAATAGTTTCGCAATACTGACAACCACCCTGCGGAAATTTTCCAGCCAGTTGCAGTTTTCGTTGTTCCAGCCACTTTTCGTCGTTATGGAAATTGTTAAAATTTTCAGGAGTTAAAAATAATGGGTCAACACGATGGCAAGATTGTGACGTCCCTTCCTGTAACTTAATGGTATTCCACGTCCATTTAAGCTGACAAGCAACTCCTTTTTTAATTGGAAAATATTTGTCAGACATTAATAGTCGTCGTCTTCTTCAAAGTCGTCTTCGTCGTCTTCGTCGACTACGTCGTCATGATCTTCAACATAACTAGCCAAGGCTTTTTTGATGTCACTATCGCTTTTAAATGTGGATTTGATTTCGTCGGCACTTACGTCATTGTCAATTAATACTGATATCAGTGTTTCTGCAGCTTCGTCTCGATCCACTACATTTACATAACGTTTGAGTTCATCCCAAATTTCTTTGCTTAATTCTATACTCATGCTTATTCCTCCGCAGTGTCTTCATCAATACTTAGCTCAGCGGCTTCAACAGCTTGTTTACCAAACTCTGAAATAATTTTGTCCAGGCATCCATCATCATTGGCTTCCCACTTCTTACGGAACTGTTTGATAATCTCTCCATCCAGTGTGGTGTAAACCAAACTGTTGCCCTCTTTCTTAAGCAGGCCCTTTTTCTCTGCTAAATCAACCATACCCGAATATGGACTCATACCTGTAGCATAAGGAATCTTAACCTGTACACCTTCAAACGGTTTAGCATATCGTGTTTTCATAATCTTACAACCGGCACGAATACCATTTACTTCAGACACTTTATTACCATCTTCATCTTCTTTCAGCTTCATTTTTTTCATAGCAACCACAATACTTGATGCATAGATAAAGCCTTGACCACCTGAGATTTTATCATCTGGATCAAACATATCTTGTGACGCATAAGTGTGATTGGTACATACCATACCTACGTTATAACTACCAAACATGTTTACACAGTTACGAACAAGTGCAGTAAGTGCTTTGGGCTTACGACCCATGTCACCTTTTAAATCACCCGCTTCAAATTGATTCATGTCGGTTGGAGTCAACAACATACCCAACGAGTCAATAACAAATAACACTTTCATACGGTCACCGTCTGGTAATGCCTTATAGTCGATCATAAATGTTGAAATTGTTTTAGCAACGTCATCAATCATGGCCATGTTGAGCTTGAGCAACTTTTCTGGGCTGGTGTCTACGCCAAGTGCATGTAACCACTTTTCATCAAGTGCGTTTTCTGTATCGACTAGAATAGGAAAAATACCTTGCTCTTGTGCATGTCGAACAATGTTACCAGAACAAATGTAGCTTTTACCTGCACCCGACTCTCCGGCAAACACAGTTACTTTACCAAGTGGAATACCTTTGTTAAAGTCTCCTGATATAAGGTAATTCAAGGCAAAGTTGCCTGTTGAGATCCAATCAGTTGGATCATTAAATCCAATGCTCAAACCTTCAATGCTTTTAGTGATGTCCTTGCGGAACTTGCTGATGTCAAATGGTTTTGCCATGATTATTTTCCTTCTTTAAGTTTGTATAATTCTGTAAAAATCTTACTGCTGTCTACTCCACGCCGTTGATCCATTACTGCCAGTTGGTTGAATGAATTTGTCAAATTCTTTTCAATCGGTTGCGTTATATAGTGTAACATGTTCCGATAACTATCTTCAAGCAGATATCCTGGATTCTCGTCGATCTTTGATTGTAGTTTTAACTCTAACAAGTGTAACACATTTTCCGGTAAATGTCTAATATTTAGGTAATCCGGAGTTAGTAGTGCTCCAATAATAAAACTGTTGTTGTGGAATCCTAATACTTTAAGGTAATCAACACATTCAAATACTGTGTCATAATTTAGCAAAAACCATAACATGTTAAAACTTATTTTATGATCCAGTTGTCTGATTCGATTTAGATTATCTAAAAAATCAGACCAACGGCCACCAAATCTAATGTATTCAAATTCTTGTTCAATAGTTTCAACGCTCACTGTCCAATGGACATTTTTGAATTGACATACTGCATCAAACACACCAGTATCCACCTTGCTAAGGTTAGTGTTTATCCTTAAATTAACGTCGGGATTTAATTCTTGCAGCAGTTCTAAATTTTCTTTCATTAGTAATGGTTCGCCGCCGGCAAGATAAACGTGCTTCAATTGCTTGGCATGTTTAAATATGTATTCTTTAAATTTTGCTTGTTGTTCATCCAATGGTGTGGATATATCAGCATTTAATTCGTTGGCCCATTTGCTGCTAAATTCAGGACTACAATACACACAAGCAAAATTACACAAATTTGTCCAGCGTACATCGATAGTTTGTAAATCAAAATTATTGACTCGATAGGTATCAAGAGGAGTTTTTTTAAATTCTCGTATGTAGAAAATTCTATCACTAATAATATCAAACCCTTCTTTACCATGTTCTAGCTCATAACAAGTATGACAGCCGGCGGCTGGAGCATTGGCTATTATATTTGTTTGTTTAGTTACATTAATAGGTCCTAACAGTATTTCTTCTATAGGTAAATTTTTAATATCACCCAAGAGGCCAGTTTTACCATCACTGCGAATACAGTTTTTAACTTTGCCATCAAAGTTATACATCAATCCTGTCCAGGGCATAGGACAAAAATGTTTGTTTGTCAATACATCTTTTGGATTCATCGGTTCAGTGGCCCTAATGATATATCTGGAATTGTTAAATTATTATTTGTAGCCATGTTTAGTAGATCTAACAATGTTCTTGCCCAGTTGTCAACATCAGCCGCAGGAGGAACAGTTTTATCTGGGCTTGTGGCAATGTTGCCAGGGCGAACTATGGTAATTTTTACTTTGAGTCGGCGATGTCGTATTTGGCGCACTGCTTCTTCTAGTGTAACTTTTTGCAAACGATAATGGTCCATGTCAAGTCCAGACAAAGACGATACAGGTTCTTGTGTCATCATAGTGCTGACAACAATGATATGTTTGCCGGTGCCGGACCAACGTTTGGCCATTTCAAACAACAATTCAGTCTGAGAGTAGCTGCCTTGAGCATTGTTAACAAATACATCGCACGGTTCGATCTGATCACAAATTTTAGGTGTGTTGCGAATGTTGTTGCCTTCGCGTTGACTTAGCCCTACAATTTCATGACCATCAAGAACGTATTCCTTGGCAAGAGCTTGTCCTATGCCGGCGGTATGTCCTGTGATTGCTATTTTCATTGCATGCCTCTAATTTGTTTTTGTTTTGCTATATATGCTTCTCTTGCCACAGCATCGGTATTATCAACACTCAACTCAATAGGTGTAGTTAAATAAGCGTAACTGTGTTCAATACTGTGTTCTTGGGCAAACTTTTGAATGTTGAGTAGGTCGTCTACATTTAATATGCTGACTGTGGTCCATAAATTTAATTTGACTGGCATTGTTTTATACTGCATTAGATTGCGGTAAAAATCCGGCCACAGTATTGGCCAACGAACAAATTCAAAAACAGATCCAACGCCATCACAACTTGCAGTAACAGTAACTTCAATACCTTTTGCGGCAATATCAACCAGTTCAGTCAATACTGTGCTACAATTTGTATTGAGTCGTAAAGTTTTGAGATTAGGCGGCAAATTTTTTAATAGTCGTTTATAATTTTTACTGTAACTGGGTTCGCCACCATTGATATCCAAGTGAACAATACGCTCTTGTGGCAGGTTATAAAATTGTTCAATGTTATTGATAATAGGAAATCCGGGACCTGTCAAACTGCCTATTCTGGTGCTTAGGTTTTGGTTACAGGTCTGACAAGCGGCATTGCATAAATTATCTAATACACCGCCCACTTGCAGCCAATCTGTCTGTACGGTTTGTTTGTCTAACTCAATAGCATACTGTCTTATACTGTTGGGTTCAGTTTCTTGGCATCTCACACATTCATCAGGCCACTGGCCGCTGGTCATTAGGTGTCGAGCATTGATCAACCACTCACTGGATTCCATTGCCTCAAGCGTGGCAAACTGTGGTGCGTTGACCATGTGTCCGCATCGACTAACGGTGCCATTAGAATTAAATCGAACAAAATGATCTAATCTAGGACAATACATAAGTTGGATTTAAAATTTTTTGAGAATGACCAATTATATAATTGTATGCATCAAAATCAACTGTTTTAATATGCTGAATTAATTGTTCAAATGTCAATGATTTTCCGATACAATTGAATATAATCTCGTCTATTCTCAAATACATTTCATTATTTTTTAAATTTAATAGTTGTTCTCGAATCTCCAGTGTCACTGGATCCACACCGTTTGGTGGTACATGTAAACTGGTAATAGATTCAATGCTATCCATTCCTATGAAATTTAATCGAGCATCACTGTTTGTATATGTAGACAGATGCAATAACCAATGCAACTGAGGACAATAATGTCTATTTAAAAACAAATAATTTTTTGCAAACCATAATATTGTTGCAGTATCGAGCGTAGGATTATCTCGCTTGGTCATTTGAACGTAAGAATTGATTCCAGAAACAAATCTTTCTAGTGGACGTCTAATAACCACATCAATTTCATTGAGCTGTGCAATTTGTTCATTTATTTTAATTCGCCAATTGTTCTTTCTTGCTGCAATACGTAAACTAGAAGAACCATTTTTAAAAATAGAATAGACATACCGCTGTGAGCGTACGACTTCAATTACCTCACAGCGGTCTGGAAACAAAACGCGATCTAAATGCGATAGCATTTGTTACGCTTTTTGACGGGCCCTAATCATAGCCAAGATGTCTTGAGCTTTGTCTGAAGATGGTTTGGCCACTACCGGAGCACTGGCCACTGCTGGCTCATCATCAAAATCACTTGATGCCGCTGTTGCGGGTGCTGACTTGGCTTCAACTTCATGAACATCACCGTGTCCATCAACAACGGCTGTTGCTGGTGCTGGTGTAGCACTGCCTGCTGGAGCATTGACACCGGCTGGGCGGAAATACTGACCCCAACGTTCTGTGTCGTAGCTTTGACCATCAACACTTGCTTCAAACATTTC
>Ga0209400_1000891_pt1 | contig 25487 bp, 21 predicted proteins | sample M_130807_EF_Meta_FD_187313 | JGI IMG/M metagenome (GOLD analysis project Ga0209400, IMG submission 187313) | Freshwater microbial communities from Lake Montjoie, Canada to study carbon cycling - M_130807_EF_MetaG (SPAdes) (version 2) | ecosystem: Environmental > Aquatic > Freshwater > Lake... | reverse complement strand
GATTGTGTACTTAGGGTGTCCTGCAATTGAGTAAGCAAGAGTTGATTTACCTGAGCCGTTTGGTCCCATGATGGCGTGAGTCTCGCCAGACTTAATTGTTAGATCAACACCCTTAAGGATGTCGACTGTGCCATTGTCTGTATCTACTGATACCTGTAGGCCGCGGATTTCTAGTGTGCTCATTTTTTCTCTCTTCTCTCGTTGCTAAATCTCTACCGTGACGGCGTTTCCGTCGATTGTTACCGCATAAGTTTTCAATGCAATGTTGGCAGGAAGAGTTAGTGCTTCTCCTGTGCGAAGATCAAATTCGGCACCATGTAACCAGCATTCAATCTTGAATCCCGTGACATCGCCTTCTGACAAGGATGCATCTGAGTGAGTGCAAGTGTCATCGACTGCAAATACCTCATCCCCCACGCGTGCGACACAGATCGACTTACCGTTCTTTTCAATAAGAACAGGCTTGCCCTGAGTCATTTGATCTAGAACCAAATCAGCCATTATTGGCCGCCTTTTCTAGTTCGCTATCAATACGGTCCATGATTCGGTTTTGAACAGTTTCATTTCCGATCTCTAAAACGATCTCATTGAAGAAGCCGCGAACAACCAAACGACGAGCATCTGACATGGCGATTCCGCGAGACATCAAATAAAACAACTGCTCATCATCAAAACGACCCGTTGTACTCGCATGTCCTGCACCGATGATTTCACCAGTTTCAATCTCAAGGTTAGGAACTGAATCTGCGCGTGCTCCATCACTAAGAAGCAAGTTGCGGTTTAGCTCGTAAGTATCAGTGCCTTCTGCCGCTGCGCGAATTAGAACATCACCAATCCACACAGTGTGTGCGCCTTGTCCAGCAAGAGCTCCCTTGAAATTAACATTGGACTTTGCGTGTGGAACTGCGTGATCAACATGCATGCGATGCTCAAAGAATTGGCTTGCTGTTGCAAAGTAAACACCGAGTAAATCAACTGAACCACCAGGTGCGGTGAATTCAACCGTTGGCAGGATACGAACTACATCTCCTCCCACAGTTACTGTTACTGATTTGAAGGTTGCATCTTTATCGACCACGGCATGGTGGCGCGCGGTATAAACAGATTTTGATTCGAACTCTTGCAAAGTTACAAACTTCAGGTTTGACCCTGGAGCTAAGGCAATCTCTAAATCCTCAGCCAAAATCGTGTCTGTGGTGTTTTCGACAATCACAGTTGCAACCGCGTGAGTTCCTAGTGAGATTCGAACACGTGAGAACTCAGCAGTATCTAATGCTCCAGCTGTACGACCCAAAAAGATTGGCTCTGACACTTCTGTATTTGCAGCGATAGCAAGGTGGGCTACAGATGGAGAAAAAGAACGAATGCGTTCAATGATGACATCATCACTTGCTGCAAGAGGCTCTAGGTTTTCACGAGTGAAAGTTACGCCTTTTGGAAGTGCATCTTTAGCGATCAGTGTTGATCGATCAGATTGCACAGAGGTGCCATCATGCAGACCGCGAAGACGTTTGAGCGGTGTGAATCGCCACGCTTCCTCGCGCCCTGTAGGCGTTAAGTAATTAGTTGTTAACACTGACATTAACCGACAGCACCTTCCATCTGAAGTTCAATGAGACGGTTGAGTTCAAGTGCGTACTCCATCGGAAGTTCGCGGGCAATAGGTTCGATAAATCCACGAACAATCATTGCCATAGCTTCATCTTCATTAAGTCCACGAGACATCAAGTAGAACAACTGATCATCACTGATCTTTGACACTGTTGCTTCATGACCCATAGAAACATCATCTTCTCGAATATCAACATATGGATATGTATCGGAACGAGAAATCGTGTCCACCAATAACGCATCGCATTTAACTGTGCTTGCAGAGTGATGAGCACCTTCTTGAACCTGAACAAGACCACGGTATGAAGTACGACCACCGTTACGTGCAACAGATTTAGAGATAACAGAAGATGATGTGTATGGAGCTGCGTGAACCATCTTCGCACCTGAATCTTGGTGTTGTCCTTCGCCTGCAAAAGCAAGTGACAAAGTCTCACCCTTAGCATGTGGACCCATTAAGAAAATTGCTGGGTACTTCATGGTTACCTTTGAACCGATATTTCCATCGACCCACTCCATAGTTGCACCCTCAGCACATGTGGCGCGCTTAGTTACAAGGTTGTAAACATTGTTAGACCAGTTTTGAATCGTGGTGTAACGAACGCGCGCACCCTTTTTCACAATAATCTCAACAACAGCTGAGTGCAAAGAATCAGACTTGTAGATCGGTGCTGTGCAACCCTCTACGTAGTGAATGTATGAATCTTCATCAGCGATGATCAAGGTGCGTTCAAATTGACCCATGTTTTCAGTATTGATACGGAAGTAGGCCTGCAATGGAATATCAACATGTACACCCTTTGGTACATAGATAAATGAACCACCAGACCATGCCGCAGTATTGAGAGCCGCAAACTTGTTGTCTCCCACTGGGATAACTGTTGCGAAGTACTCTTTGAACAACTCTGGGTGCTGCTTTAGGGCACTATCTGTATCAAGGAAAATTACGCCTTGTGCTTCTAGATCCTCGCGGATTGAGTGATATACAACCTCTGATTCATACTGGGCGGCAACACCTGACACTAGGCGTTGCTTTTCAGCTTCTGGAATACCAAGACGGTCATAGGTGTTCTTAATTTCATCTGGCAAGTCATCCCATGTGGTTGCTTGCTTTTCAGTTGAGCGAACAAAGTATTTAATAGTGTCAAAGAAGATTCCCGAAAGATCAGATCCCCAATTTGGCATTGGCTTCTTACCGAATAAGTCCAAACCTTTTAGACGCATATCTAGCATCCACTGTGGCTCAGATTTCTTTGATGAGATGTCGCGAACAACATCCTCATTGATGCCGCGCTTAGCGTTATCGCCAGCGGCGCTCTTATCTGACCAGCCGTATTCGTAGTTGCCGAGTCCGTCGAGTTCTGGATGTGCTGTTGTCATGCACGTACCTTTCGGGTTGTAGTTTGTGTCTTTGGGATAAAAGTTGTGCAAACGCCATCGCCATGTGCGATTGTCGCCAAACGTTGAACGTGAGTTCCAAGAAGTTTTGAAAGCGCTTCTGTTTCTGCTTCGCACAGTTGTGGAAATTCAGAAGCAACGTGTGCGATTGGGCAATGATGCTGGCACAGCTCTTGCCCCATTGGCTTGTCATGAACACTTGCCGCATAACCCTGATCGGTTAAAAAATCTGCAAGGGCTTCAACTTTGCCAGAGCGCTTTTCCATAAATTTTTGTGCTTGGCGTTCAATATCATCGGCGCGAGATTGTGCGAAAGCATCCACTAAATGTGCACCAGATTGGGCCGACATGAACTTCAGTGCCGCGACAGCTAAGTCATCATAAGAATGTTCGAATTTTTCGCGTCCTTCATCTGACATAACAAAAACTTTAGAAGGTCGTCCGCGACCGCGAATCGATGAGGAACGTGGATCACGCGCTTCCACAACGCCATCTGCCACCAAGAGATCGAGATGTCGCCGAATTCCTGCGGCGGTAAGCCCTAAACGCTCGCCAAGGACTGCAGCTGTAGAAGGTCCATTTTCAAGAATTGATCGGGCAACAAGGTCGCGAGTACGAGCATCGTCCCCCGCTGGATTGGCTCCGGTCATTTTCACAACACTATTGTGTCGTAATTCGACACAGAGAGCCACTCGAGAGCCCAGCGTGGCTTAAGGGTCATAGGCTTAGGCCATGTCCAAAGCCGCAGATCTAGCCTCAAAGGTTTTGGCCCCGGCCACAGGCTTACTCCTTTTCTTGCAGGCAGCTCTCGTTGTCACCGGCGGAGCTGTGCGGCTTACAGGTTCTGGATTGGGATGTCCAACCTGGCCTGAGTGCACACCCGGTTCTTATACCCCGGTCCCCCATCAAGCCGAACCACAACTAAATGTTTGGATTGAGTTTGGAAATCGATTATTAACATTCGTTTTGGTTATCGCATCAATCGCCGTAATCGTTGCAGTCATAAAAAACGATCGCAGAGATTTAGATCGATTAGCAATCGGTCAGTTCCTCGGAATCTTTGGTCAAGGAATTCTGGGTGGGATAACCGTCTTAACGGATTTGAATCCGATCCCTGTTGCGGGTCATCTGTTGCTGTCAATGATTCTGATTGCTGGTGCCACCTCGTTGTACTCCCGTAGACATGCACCTGCCATCTTCGTAAAAGCGCCACCCTTAACTAATAAAATTTCTTTAGCACACGTCGCAATTTCATTCTTAGTGATTGTTTTAGGAACAATCGTGACGGGATCAGGTCCGCATGCTGGAGATGCGCAAGCGAAACGATTTGATTTTGATATACGTACTATCGCTTGGCTACATGCCGATGTCGTCATCTTTCTGCTCGGTGTTACTTTCGCTTTTTATGTTGCTGACGGCACTAGTGATCAAAGTAAGAAAGCCATCAAAGTATTTGCATTGATAGCACTTTCACAAGGTGCGATTGGTTATATTCAATACTTTACCGGAATACCTGAAATTTTAGTTGCTGCTCACTTGCTAGGAGCAACTCTTGTTTGGATCGCAGCGTGGCGAATTCGACTGTCGGTAATCACACAGAATGGATAAATGATGAGCGCACTATCTGGTTGGGTTGAATTAGATGATCGTGCTGTTGCCTATGCACGCGCTCTATCTGCCGATGCAGTTCAAAAGGTTGGTAACGGTCACCCCGGTACTGCCATGTCTCTTGCGCCTGTCGCATACTCATTATTTCAACGACATTTAGTTCATGATCCATCTGATCCACAGTGGCTAGGCCGAGATAGATTCATTCTCTCGTGCGGTCACTCATCACTAACTCTTTACGTTCAACTCTTTTTAAGTGGCTATGGTCTAGAAATGAAGGATCTTCAAAGCTTTAGAACATGGGGCTCTTTAACTCCTGGCCACCCTGAATACGGTCACACCGCAGGTGTTGAAATGACAACTGGTCCACTCGGTCAAGGTGTTGCAACTGCAGTCGGTATGGCAATGGCTGCTCGCTATGAGCGCGGTTTACTCGATCCCACGGCACCTGCTAACACTTCTTTATTTGATCACTCTATTTGGGTTATTTGCTCTGATGGCGATCTACAAGAAGGTGTAAGTGCCGAAGCATCATCCCTGGCTGGCACGCAAGAACTTGGAAATCTCAACATTATTTATGATGACAACAGAATTTCAATTGAAGGTGACACTCACAATGCCTTCACCGAAGATGTTACTGCTAGATACCGAGCATACGGTTGGCACGTTATTGAAGTTGCAGCTCTTGCAACAGGAAACATCGACCTAGTTTCACTTGATGCCGCCATGGTTGCTGCCAAGAAAGAAACTTCTAAGCCATCTTTGATTCGTATGCATTCAGTCATTGCATGGCCCGCCCCTAAAGCACAAGGAACCGCTGGATCCCATGGATCAGCACTTGGCGTGGATGAAATTATAGCAACAAAGATTGCGCTAGGTCTAAATCCTGATGAAGACTTTGCAATGCCTGCTGAAGTTCTTGCGCATGCACGACTTGTTAAGGATCGCGGTGCTTCAGTTCGTGCCACATGGGAGACAAAGTTTGCAACATGGAAATCAGCTAATCCGGACAAGGCTGCACTCCTAGAGAGATTGCGTGTCAAAGGACTTCCTGCAGGTTGGGATGCTGACATTCCTGTGTTTGCTCCTGATAAAGAAGTTGCAACACGTGCTGCCTCAGGTGAAGTAATAAATGCAATCGCAGCAAAGTTGCCAGAGTTTTGGGGTGGCTCGGCTGACTTAGCAGGCTCGAATAACACCAGCATTAAGGGATCAGGATCTTTCCTTCCGACCTCATCTGCTATCCCGAATGCTGATCCGTTTGGACGCATCATCCACTTTGGAATTCGCGAACATGCAATGGGAGCTGTTTTGAATGGAATCGCACTCCATGGTTTAACCAGATCATTTGGTGGAACATTTGCTGTATTTAGCGATTACATGAGACCTGCTGTTCGTCTTGCAGCGTTGATGAACATCGCATCAACATATGTGTGGACACATGATTCGATTGGTGTCGGCGAAGATGGACCAACTCACCAACCGATCGAGCACTTTGCCGCGCTGCGTGCCATTCCTGGACTAGATGTAATTCGCCCAGGAGATGCCAACGAGGTGGCAGAGGCCTGGAAGCAGATCATTACTCGCGGCCGAACCGCAGGAATCTTGCTCTCTCGTCAAAATCTGCCGGTTTTTGACCGAACAATCTGCACGCCAGCAACAGGTGTAGCAAAGGGTGCTTACATCTTAAAAGATGCTGCAAACCCGCGAGCAATCTTGATTGCAACCGGTTCTGAAGTTTCATTGGCAATCGATGCACAAACCGCTTTAGCTGCCGAGGGAATCAATGTTCGAGTAGTCAGTGCTCCATGTCTGGAATGGTTTGCCGAACAAGATCAGGCATATAAAGAATCAGTCCTATCCCCCAATGTCGTCAAAATAAGTATTGAAGTTGGCATCGCTCAAGGTTGGCGTGAACTTATTGGCGATAGCGGTGTCGCAATCTCGCTAGAGCACTATGGCGCATCAGCTGATGCCAAGCGATTGTTCAAAGAATTCGGCTTTTCAGTTGACAATGTGGTTGCCCAAGTAAAGAAGGCGATCTGATGAGTGTGCATGAAGTAGCAAGTGCGGGAACTTCGATTTGGCTCGATGATTTATCACGGGCAAAGATCACTGGAACAGATGCTCACTCACTACCATCAAGAATAGCCAATAGCGGTGTAGTTGGAGTCACGACAAATCCCAGCATTTTTAGCGGTGCCATTAGCGGCGCAGCCGAATACAGCGCAGATATTGCTGCGATGAAGGGTGCGACAGTTGATGATGTTGTAAAGAAACTGACCACCGACGATGTCCGACAAGCATGTGATTTATTCGCTCCTATCTTTTTTGGCAGTAAAGGTTTTGATGGCCGCGTGAGTATCGAAGTTGATCCACGTCTTGCCAGAGATACCGAAGGAACAATTGCAGCCGGCAAAGAGTTATGGTCAATTATTGATCGTCCTAATGTGATGATTAAAGTCCCAGCAACAATCGAAGGCTTGCCAGCTATCGCGGCACTAATCGCTGCTGGAATAAGTGTGAATGTAACGCTGATTTTTTCTGTAAAGAGATATGGGCAAGTTATAGATGCCTTCATGAAGGGTCTCGAGCAGTGTGAGAATCCATCACAAGTACACTCTGTTGCATCCTTTTTTGTGAGTCGCATCGATTCAACCGTTGACGGATTACTCAAAAAAAGTGGCTCACCTGAAGCCGACGCGCTCTTGGGCAAAGCGGCTATAGCAAATGCGCATTTGGCATATCAACTGTTTGAAGAGAAATTTGGTGCAGAGCGTTGGACTGCTTTGTCATCTAAAGGCGCGAATAAGCAGCGTCCTCTATGGGCCTCAACAGGTGTAAAAGATCCAGCCTACCCTGACACGCTATACGTTGTTGAATTAATTGCACCTGAGACTGTTAACACCATGCCTCAATCAACCTTAGACGCATTGATCGATCATGGTGTGGTGCGTGGAAATACCATCTCTGGCAACTACTCCGAAGCCGTCAACGTTTTGAAGGGTCTTTCTGCTTTAGGTATTTCCTTAGATCAAATAACAACTGATTTAGAAATCGATGGCGTGAAAAAGTTTGCCCAAGCATGGGAAGAATTACTAGAAAATGTAAAGGCTGCCCAACAACAATGATTTCAATAAAAGGTACTTCCCTTTCAAAGATTGACCGCTCTTCCACCCAATACAAAGCGCTTCAGGTTTTCCATGAGCGTTTAAAGCAGAAGGACTCTGCAATCTGGGGAAGTGACGCACAGGCAGAAGCATCGATCCGACTGAATTGGATTGATCTTCCAGAATCATCCCGTGAGCTACTTCCTCAATTTGATGCTCTTGCTGCAAAACATCGTGACAAAACTAGTGTGATTTTGTGTGGAATGGGTGGTTCATCACTTGGCCCTGAAGTAATTGCCCAAACATTTTCTAAGAAACTTTTCGTTTTAGATTCAACTGACCCTGACTACGTCTCGCATGCGCTCAAGGCAGAGCTTGCCAAAAGTGTTGTGGTCGTCAGCTCGAAATCTGGTTCAACAATCGAAACTGCCTCACAACGCGCACTCTTTGAAGGAGCATTTAAGGATGCTGGACTCAACCCTGTTGATCACATGGTTTTTGTTACAGATCCTGGTTCTCCTTTAGATAAGCAAGTTCGTGAGGGCGGATACTCGGTAATCAACGCTGATCCCAATGTTGGAGGGCGCTTTAGCGTTTTGAGCCCATTTGGTTTGCTGCCAGCTGCGCTAATAGGAGTTGATGTTTCAGTATTACTTGATAACGCAAGTGACACTAAGGCAGCTTTCTTTGCCGACTCAGAGATGATGTGCGACATCGCATACCTACTGACATATGTAGCAAATCAATATGTTGCCTATACCGATCAAGGTTCTGGAATGCCGGGCTTGAGTGATTGGATTGAGCAATTAGTTGCTGAATCAACTGGAAAGAATCAAGTTGGTCGCTTACCCGTTGTTGCTGAGTCATCACAGGTCGGCCTGGAAGGTGATGCATTCACGATTGCTTTTACTGGAAGTGCAGATCTTGTTGTTGAGGGTGACCTAGCATCACAATTTATTGTGTGGGAATGGGTAACCGCTCTAGTTGGCGCAGCACTTGCCATAGATCCATTCAATCAGCCGAATGTGACGGAGGCTAAAGAGCAAACTTCTGCCCTGCTCAATGAGTGGAAAGGCGTCCTGCCAACCTTTACCGGCAACACGACGGTTGGTGCTTTAGAAATTTTTGGTACTGGAAGCAATGTGACAGATGCGTTGTCACAGTTAATTTCCCAGATTCCAGCAGATGGTTACATAGCCGTCATGGCATATCTTGATCGCAATGATGATGTAGCGATAGCTGAGCTACGCGCAATTCTTGCGAGTAAGTCTGGACGCCCTGTGACCTTTGGTTGGGGGCCACGCTTCCTTCACTCGACGGGACAGTTTCATAAAGGTGGCCAACAAAACGGAGTGTTCTTGCAAATCACCGGAGATGTGAAAAAAGATATTGCTATCCCTGGGCAAATTTACGGATTCAAGACATTAGTTGCTGCCCAAGCACTAGGTGATGGAAAAGCACTGGCATCAAGAAAATACCCACTACTTCGATTCAATCTTACAAATCGCGCAATGGGTATCTCTGAATTACTAGCAGCTGCTAAAGCTCTTTAATATTTATTACTCGTCATCTCCGCGAAGTTTGCGAAGTGCCTCTTCCAGAAGTTTTTCACCTTCAGCATCTGTGCGACGCTCTTTTACATAAGCAAGGTGAGTCTTGTAAGGAACATTTACTTCTGGGCTGGGTGGATTGTTGCGATCGCGACCTGCTGGGTAACCACACTTTGGGCAATCCCATTCAGCTGGAATAACTACGGTTTCCTCAACGGCAAAAGATGGACGAACTTCATGTCCTCTTGCGCACCAGTAAGAAACATAAGCACGAGCGATTGAATCGCCACGCTCTGCCTCGCCCATTGGGCCGGCGCCAACACGGCTTCCGCGAATTGCACTTGCCATATTTATCCCCTTGCTTTACTTAATTAAAATCGAAAAATGATTACTTCAGAACGAGTGAAAGTGCAACTACTAATGCAAACCACAAACCACCAGCGACAATAGTGATGCGATCCAGATTCTTTTCAACTACTGAAGATCCACCGTAATTAGATGAAATGCCGCCACCGAAAAGATCGGAGAGGCCGCTTCCCTTACCCTTATGAAGAAGTACCAAAAGGATCATGAGAACACTGGTAACAATGAGTGCAATTGAGAGAGCTAGTTTCACTTTTCTTAAACTCCTAGTTCGTAGGGGGTAAGGATACCCGCCCAGCAGGGGTAATGCTTACTCCGTTACCGCGTGGAACTTGACGATCTTGGCCAATTCCTCGGGGTCTAGGCTCGCTCCACCAATCAAGGCGCCATCAACATCTGCCTTCTTCATGATTTCGACGATGTTAGAAGACTTCACTGAACCGCCGTAGAGAATGCGCATATTTGCAGCGATCTCAGGTGAACCGATGTTTTCTACCTCTTCGCGAATAGCAGCGCACACCTCTTGTGCATCTTCAGGTGTTGCAGTCTTGCCAGTACCAATTGCCCACACAGGTTCGTAGGCGATAACAATCTTTTTCAGCTCTGGCTTTGTGAATCCTTCAAGGCCTGCGCGCACCTGACGGATTACATGACTCACATGAGTTCCGGCTTCACGAATTGCCAACTCTTCACCCACACAGAAAATTGGGGTCATCTCATTTGCTAGGGCTGCCTTAATCTTTCGATTAATTAAAGCGTCTGACTCTTGATGAATTGCACGTCGTTCTGAGTGACCGATGACCACATAGCTACAACCAAGTTTTGCGAGCATTGAACCTGAAATATCTCCCGTGAAAGCTCCACTTGCATCAGGTGAAAGATCCTGGGCTCCGTACTTAAGACGTAAGCGATCTCCATCTACCAAAGTCTGGATTGAACGAATATCTGTGAAGGGAGGAATGATCGCAACATCAACTGCGTCGTAATCTTTGTCATCTAGTCCGTAAACCAACTTTTGTGCAACTGCAATGGCCTCAAGGTGATTGAGGTTCATCTTCCAGTTTCCTGCCATTAATGGTTTACGCATTATTTATCTCCCGCTACTTATTCTTAATTAAATTAATTCTAATGCTTTTAGGCCAGGAAGTTCCTTGCCTTCAAGGTATTCAAGTGATGCTCCGCCGCCAGTTGAAATATAGCCGAACTGTGAATCTGCAAAACCAAGGGCGCGAACAGCAGCAGCTGAGTCTCCCCCGCCCACAACTGAAATACCCGTAACTTCTGTCAATGCTTGGGCAACAACCTTTGTGCCGGCTGCAAAATTAGGGAACTCAAAAACACCCATTGGACCATTCCAGAATACTGTTTTGCATTTAACAATTTCGGCGGCAAATGCTGAAGCTGATGCGGGTCCGATATCTAGCCCCATTTGATCTGCCGGAATTGCATCTGCTGAAACCAAGGTTGGGGTGGCGTCTTGGGCAAATGCAGGTGCGACAATAATGTCAGTTGGAAGAACCAGCTTGACGCCATTCTTATCTGCAGTTGCAATCAATCCTTTTACGACACCAAGCATCTCTGCCTCAACAAGTGATGTTCCGATTTCTTTGCCTTGAGCCTTTAGGAATGTGAACACCATTCCTCCGCCAATGGCTAGAACATCCACTTTTCCTAGCAAGTTTTCGATAACACCAAGTTTGTCTGAAACCTTTGCTCCGCCAAGAACGACACCGTATGGGCGCTCTGGGTTTTGTGTCAGCTTCTTTAGTACTTGTACTTCTGCTGCAACTAATGTGCCTGCAGCATGTGGGAGTAACTTAGGTAGATCAAAGACAGATGCATGCTTGCGGTGAACCGCACCAAAACCATCACCCACATAGAAATCAGCAAGCTGTGCTAGCTCACCAGCAAATGCTGCCCGCTCTGATTCTTCTTTGCTTGTCTCTGCTGCGCTGAAGCGAATGTTTTCTAGAAGAAGAATTTCACCAGCCTGCAATACCTGGGCTGCAGTAGTTACCGAAGCACCTGTTACCTCGCCAGTAAATTTAACTTCGCGTCCGAGTAGTTCAGATAAACGCTGTGCTACTGGAGCAAGTGAAAGTTCAGGTTTTGCTTCACCCTTTGGGCGACCCAGGTGGGCGGCAATAACAAGGGAAGCGCCCTTTTCAAGAAGTAATCGAATAGTGGGAAGCGAAGCCTTAATGCGCCCATCATCCTTAATAACTCCCTCTTTCAAAGGAACATTAAGGTCGCAACGAAGAAAGACTCGCTTTCCGGCTACATCAATTGTTGAAAGATCTGGCATTACAGAGTTTTACCAACATAATCGATCAAGTCGACTAAGCGGTTTGAATAACCCCATTCGTTGTCATACCAACCAACGACCTTAACCTGGTTACCAATTACCTTGGTTAGACCTGAGTCAAAAACACATGACGAAGGATCCGTAACGATGTCTGAAGAAACGATTGGATCTTCGGTATATGAAAGGTAACCCTTCAGTGGGCCTTCTGCGGCAGCTTTCATTGCGGCGTTAATCTCTGCCGCAGTTGCTTCCTTTTCTAGCTCAACAGTTAGATCTGTAGCAGATCCTGTTGGAACTGGAACGCGCATTGCATAACCATCTAGCTTGCCCTTTAGCTCTGGCATTACTAGTGAGATTGCCTTTGCAGCACCTGTCGAAGTTGGAATCATGTTGAGTGCAGCGGCGCGAGCGCGGCGTAGGTCTTTGTGTGGAAAGTCAAGAATTGGTTGATCATTTGTGTAGGCGTGAATTGTTGTCATCAAGCCCTTTACAATTCCCCAGTTATCCTGAAGTACCTTCGCCATTGGTGCCAGGCAGTTGGTTGTGCATGATGCATTTGAAATAATGTTGTGCTTTGAACCGTCATATTGCAGGTGGTTAACACCCATAACGATTGTGATGTCCTCATCCGTTGCTGGAGCAGAGATGATTACCTTCTTGGCTCCTGCTGTGATGTGCTTTTGAGCATCGGCAGCTTTTGTGAAAATACCAGTTGATTCAACAACTACATCAGCCTTTACTGCTGCCCACGGCAAGTTTGCTGGATCGCGCTCTGAGAAAACTTTGATTGTCTTTCCATCAACAGTGATTGAATCCTCTGTGTATGTAACTTCAAGTCCCAGGCGGCCCAAGATTGAGTCATACTTTAAAAGGTGAGCAAGAGTCTCATTAGGAGTTAAGTCGTTGATACCGACGATGTTGATATTTGGGTTAGTAAGGCAGGCTCGGAAGAAGTTGCGACCGATGCGTCCAAAACCATTGATTCCGACATTAATCATGAAAGTGTCCTTGCTGCTAGTGGGGCCATGCCGCGGAGGTTTCTCCATCAGACATAAAAAAGCCCAGCTCTTGGTGGTTCGTAAAACTGCCACAACACTGGGGTCTTAGGTAGAACCTTATCAGTGAAGAGATAGTGAACTCTTGTGTACCTACCAGTATCTACCCGCTAGTTGAGCAAATCAGGTGAAAGACCGCTCTCTGTGTCAGGAATTCCAAGCTCTTGCGCACGCTTGTCCGCCATGGCCAGAAGGCGACGAATACGCCCAGCAATCGCATCCTTAGTCATGGGAGGGGTGGCCAATGATCCCAACTCTTCTAATGATGCTTGCCCATGATTAATACGCAGATCCCCAGCCTCTTTGAGGTGATCCGGAATGGTTGGTCCAAGAATTTCCATGGCGCGCTGAACACGGGCTGCCGCTGCAACTGCTGCGCGGGCTGAACGGCGCAGGTTTGCATCATCAAAGTTTGCAAGTCTGTTCGCTGTTGCTCGAACTTCACGGCGCATGCGTCGCTCTTCCCAGGCAAGGACGCTCTCGTGAGCACCCAAGCGAGTGAGTAAAACACCAATCGCATCACCATCACGGATGACTACGCGATCAACTCCTCGAACTTCGCGAGCCTTTGCAACAATACCAAGTCGTCGTGCCGCGCCTACTAACGCTAGCGCTGCCTCTGGTCCTGGGCATGTAATTTCAAGTGATGATGACCGACCAGGTTCAGTCAATGATCCATGTGCAATAAAGGCACCGCGCCATGCTGCTTCTGAATCACATGTTGCAGCAGAAACAACCTGTGGTGGCAAGCCGCGAACTGGTCGACCATTTGCGTCAACTAATCCTGTTTGACGGGCAAGTGCGTCACCTTCATTGATAACACGAACCACATATCGCGAACCTTTACGCAATCCACTTGATGACAAGACTGCTAGATCCGAATCATGTCCATAAATATCTGCGATGTCTTTACGTAATCTGCGGGCAGACTGTGATGTATCTAGTTCAACCTCAATAACGATTTTGCCAGCTGCAATATGTAATCCGCCAGCAAAACGAAGGAGCGAGGAAACCTCTGCTTTGCGACAACATGGTTTGGTGATGGAGAGACGAGATAACTCGTCCTTAACTGATGCTGTCATTGCCATGGGGCTAATCCAACCATCTAGCGGGAAAAAATGTGGCCCAAATGGAGAGCTAATTTTTGGTCATCATGATGAATACTGCCGGGGGCTTTTCGTATATCTGCCACGACAATCTCTGAACCTAAGGTTGATGCTGCCGTGCGCAGTGATGCCTCATCTCGGACAACAGATTGGTCCACAAGGCAGTAATCGACAATTAATCCAGGTGCATAGTGATGAAAAAACTCTAAATGCTGCTCTGGACTTGATCCGGCAAACTCTTCACCTTGAGAATGGCTTGAGGCATCGAGGTTTAAAATCAAAATCTTCTTGGCAGGTGAACTGATAAGTGCATCTAATTGCGCAGGTACCAATAAATGTGGAATGACGCTTGAAAACCACGATCCAGGACCCATGGTGATCCACTCGGCATCTGCAATTGCATCTAGCGCTTCGGGCCTTGCAGGAGGGTCTTCAGGAATAATCCGAAGGGATTGGATATGTCCCTTCGCTGTTGCCACTTCTGTTTGCCCTCGCACAACTATTCGACCCGTTGATGTATTAAATGTGCCTTCAATGTCCAAAGCAACAGCTGCCATAGGAAGTACTCGACCAATAACTTTTAGTAATTGTCCAACGCGATCTAAAGCAACTACTGGATCATCGCCAGCATTCCACATCGAGGCGAGAAGTAAATTTCCCATTGCATGGCCATTTAAATCACCATCGCTATTAAATCTATGTTGAAGGATCTCGGCCCACGTGCGACCCCAATCATCATCTGCGCATAATGCTGTTAACGCCATTCGCAGATCACCCGGTGGAAAAATCGGAAACTCGTCGCGCAAACGGCCGCTAGATCCGCCATTGTCTGCGACTGTAACTATTGCTGTTATCTCTTGAGTTATTTGGCGTAGCGCGGCAAGGGTTGCAGCCAAACCATGGCCACCACCAAGTGCTACAACCTTAGACAAACTTATTCACGACCTACATCACGATGTGTCGGATGTGCTGAAATTTCTGCACCAACTGCACTTAGTTGACGTGCGATCTCTTCAGTAATTGCAACACTTCTGTGCTTTCCGCCTGTGCAACCAACTGCGATGGTCACATACTTTTTTCCTTCACGCATATAGCCATCCATCATGGAATTGACTAGCTGCACATAGCCATGCACGAAATCTTTTACACCATCACTGCCGAGCACCTTTGCACTTACTTGTGGCATTAGGCCAGTCAACGGGCGCAGCTCTGGAATCCAATGTGGATTTGGGATGAATCGACAATCTAGAACTAAATCAGCATCTACCGGGATTCCGTACTTGTATCCAAATGACAAAACGTTTACTCGAATACCTTGGAGCTTTCCGGATCCAAATATCTCACCAATACGCTTTTCTAATTGGTGCACATTTAGATTTGATGTGTCGATCGCAACATCTGCTTGTGAGCGAACATCCTCTAACTTCGCTCGCTCTCGCGCAATGCCATCAACAATGCGATCAGCACCTTGCAACGGATGAGGACGACGAGTTGATTCAAAACGTTGCACTAGTGATTGATCTGTCGCATCCAAAAAAACGAGTCGATAATCAGAATTGCTCTTCTTGAGTTCTGCAAGTGCATGAGTTAGTTCATCAAAGAACTCTCCCCCACGAACATCTACAACAACAGCCAACTCTTTACCTTGCGGCCCAGCTGCTTTACTTACAAGTGCTGGCAACAAAGACGGTGGAAGATTATCGACAACATACCAACCAAGATCTTCTAGGGCGTGGGCAACAGTTGATCGGCCAGCACCTGACATGCCGGTCAGAATCAAGGTCTCTTGTGTCATGGAACTATTGTGTTACATCTGTCAAGAAGGTCGAAACACGCTCAATTGTCTTTTCCAGATAAGCCGGCAACATCTCTTTAAGTTCAGCATTCTTCGTCTCATATAGAGAACTAAGCAGGAAGAGGCGTCGTTGAAGGAGTAACGCCTTCATGGCATTTGTCGAATATGGAGGCAAAGGGCGCACGCTTTGATAACCTTCTAAAAATGCTGCTTCTTGTTCAGGAGTATCTAGATAGTACAAAGTGACGGCTAGATCCTGAGCCTCAAGGCCGAATCCACAATCATCAAAATCAAAGATGTACAGCTCATTTTCGTGCCACATCAGATTCCAACAGTGCATATCGGCATGAATGATGTGTACTGGCGAATTTGCATATAGCTCATCGGTGTACTTCATGATGAGGTCACGCGCTTGCTCGAGAAGTTCTTTTTCTCGCGGCGGAACCATTGATTGTGCAGAGAATAAAAAGTCCTCGGTACCCCACAAGAAGTCATTAAATGTTGGAAGTTGAGCAGCTCCTGTTAACTTGAATGTAGCTGAATCCTGATGCATAAGGGCCATGCTCATCCCAACTTTATGTAGTTGGGAATTCGAAGGTTCATCTCCTAACTCTTCACCTTGCAGCCAGGAGAAGAGGACCGCATGCAGAGTTTGGCCTGAGTCTTTATGTTGCAACGAGACAAAAAACTCATCATTGAGGGTTGCTATAGGGGTTGGAACATTGATTCCGTTTACCTTTGAAAGGTGCCGAACCCATTGAATTTCAGCGATGATATTTGGTACTTCTCGAGTGGAATTGATGTTTATTCGAAGCGCATACTTCTGGCCCGACTCAGTCGAAACAGAAAAAGTTGCATTAAATTCAAAATTAATGCACTCAACTTGAGCATCACTAATCCCGTACTTCTTCAGAATCCCGCGAGCAAACAAAGTCAGCGAGTCTGTTTGGGCCTTTACGTCCTGATCAAAGAAATTGTTACTCATCCCTATGTCCCTAGAATCTCGCCAGTTTCAGTGTTTACTTTCTGCGAGGAAATAGTACTTAGGTGTTCTTCAATAATTGAAGCGATTTTTGAACCTATGCCAGGAGTCGCCGCAATGTCCTCAACCTTGGCTTTGCGAATTGCAGCAACAGATCCGAAACGATCTAGAAGGGCTGCTCTGCGCATTGATCCTAACTGCGGAATGTCATCTAATACGGACTCCAGCATCACTTTAGATCTGCGTGATCGGTGGAATGAGATTGCAAAACGGTGAGCCTCATCGCGAATTCTCTGGAGTAGATATAGTCCCTCGCTGTTTCGAGGCAGAATAAGTGGGTCACTTGATCCCGGCATCCACACCTCTTCTAATCGCTTAGCTAAACCACACAGTGCGATGTCTGTAATGCCAAGCTCCGTCAATGCACGTTGTGCGGCGTTCACCTGAGGTGCACCACCATCGACAACGATTAATTGTGGTGGGTATGCAAACTTGCTCGGCTTGCCACCAAGTTCTGCTACCTCTGCCTCATTTTCCTGGCGATCATCAATCAGGCGCTTCAGGCGACGAGTGATCACTTGATGCATTGCGCGTGTGTCATCAAAGCCTTCATCAGTGTTGATGATGAACCTGCGGTACTCACTCTTTTTCGCCATTCCATCTTCAAAAACAACCATTGATGCGACAACTGATGTGCCAGAGATATTGGAGATATCAAAACACTCAATTCGAAGCGGCGTGCGACCGAGATCCAAAGACTCTTCAATTTCAGTCAAAGCCTTGCCGCTAACAGCAGCATCTGTAGCGCGCTTACTTAAATACTGAATCAGGGAATACTGAGCATTTCTCTTCACAGTATCTAATAGTTCAACCTTTTCGCCGCGCTGGGGAACCTTGATCTCAACCTTTGAAGTTCCCAAAGTTTCTAGCCACTTTTCCAGCTGATCTCTATCAACAGGCTCACTATTGACATAAATATTGCGCGGCACCTGCACGGCACCAGTGCCATATATGGAATATAACAAAGCAGTCAATACATCTTGTCCCTCTAAAACCATCTCTTGATCCACAATCCAAGATCTAGAACCCTTAACAGAACCTCGCTGCATGGAAAAAATGGAGCCAGCTGCATGGAAGCCATCTTGGTAAAGTGAAATAAAGTCGCCATCTAAGTCATCTGAGAAGTTACCTTCAGTCGATTTCTGCGCTTTTTCAAAGGAATCAATCTGATCGCGCAGGCGGGCAGCACGTTCAAACTCCTCGTTATTTGCCGCATTCTGCATCTCTTCATGCAACTTCGGCAGGATGTTCTCCATACCGGACTCCATAAAGTCGTTGAGTCTCTGGGCTAATTGCTGGTGATCCTCTTTTGATATCCACTCCACACAGGGAGCAGCGCACTTACCAATATCGCCTAGTAAGCACTGTCTCTTACTCTTTCGCGCACGGGTGAAGTTGGCTGAAGAACAGGATCTAACTGGAAACACCTTCAGGAGTACTTCAAAGGTATTACGAAGCGCCCACGCATTTGTATATGGACCAAAGTATTTGAGCCCAGGCCTCTTATCTTTCCGGGTAATAAAGATCATTGGATATTCATCGTTAAGAGAGAGGGCAAGGTATGGATAGGACTTGTCATCTTTGAATTGAACGTTGTACTTAGGCTGATGTTGCTTGATCCAACTAAATTCCAGAGCCAAGGCTTCAAGTTCGGTACTCACAATGGTCCAGTCAACCCTGACCGCTTCATGCACCATGCGATAGGTCTTGGTAGCTAGATTGGCCTGAAAGTAATTACTCAACCGGTTCTTTAGATTTTTCGCCTTACCAACATAAATGATCTTGTCTTTAGCGTTGTAAAAACGGTAAACACCCGGGTGTTCTGGGATATTACTTGGCCGATAACTTTGAGGATCTGCCATCGCGCTACTTCTTCGCTGGCGCTTTTCTATTATTTTTTAGGACATCTCCCAAGAACTGACCTGTGTAACTCTCTTTTACCTTAGCAACATCTTCTGGGGTTCCTTCTGCGACAACTAATCCCCCACGGAATCCACCTTCAGGTCCCATATCAATCACCCAGTCTGAACACTTGATGACATCGAGGTTGTGCTCGATCACAACAACGGTGTTACCGGTGTCAACTAAACGGTTAAGAACGGTTAACAACTTATTAACATCTTCAAAGTGCAAACCAGTAGTTGGTTCATCCAGAACATAAATGGTGCGGCCGGTTGATCGGCGTTGTAGCTCTGTTGCAAGCTTCACTCGCTGGGCTTCACCGCCGGAAAGAGTTGGAGCAGACTGGCCTAAACGAACATAGCCAAGGCCAACATCATTCAAAGTTTTTAGGTAACGAGCAATAGCAGGAACAGATTCAAAGAAGCCACCAGCCTCTTCGATGGGCATATTCAATACTTCTGCAATGGTCTTGTTCTTGTAATGAACCTCTAGGGTCTCGCGGTTATAGCGAGCACCATGACACACCTCGCAGGGAACATAAACATCTGGCAAGAAGTTCATTTCAATCGTGATCGTTCCATCACCTGAACAGTTTTCGCAGCGCCCGCCCTTAACGTTAAAGGAGAAACGTCCTTGTTGGTAGCCACGGATCTTTGCTTCACTTGTTTCAGCAAAGAGCGCACGGATCTTGTCGAAGACACCTGTGTAGGTCGCTGGGTTTGATCGAGGAGTTCTACCAATTGGAGATTGATCTACGTGCACAACTTTATCCAACAATTCGATACCTGTAACCGTACGGTGACGACCAGGAACTAGGCGCGCACCATTTAACTTGTTTGCCAAGACGGTATACAAAATGTCATTTACTAGTGTGGATTTACCGGAACCACTCACTCCGGTAACGGAAACAAAGACACCTAAGGGAACTTCAACTTCGATATCTTTAAGGTTATTTTCCCTTGCACCCTTCACAACAAGTTTGCGTTTAGGATCTATTGGCCGGCGAGTTTTAGGTATCGCAATAGATTTGCGACCAGATAAATAAGCACCTGTGATCGACTCTTTCGAAGCAATCAAATCTTCATAACTTCCAGAGACCACAACCTTGCCACCATGTTCACCGGCACCTGGTCCAATATCAACAATCCAGTCGGCAGTGCGAATAGTCTCTTCATCGTGTTCGACAACAATAAGAGTGTTTCCTAGATTGCGAAGTCGCGTAAGAGTTTCAATGAGTCGCTTGTTGTCTCTTTGGTGTAATCCAATAGATGGCTCATCAAGAACATAGAGCACACCCACTAGACCGCTACCGATCTGAGTAGCAAGGCGAATGCGCTGTGCTTCACCGCCCGATAGCGATCCAGCCGGACGAGCAAGTGAAAGGTAATCAAGTCCAACATCTAATAAGAAGCCAAGTCGAGCATTGACCTCTTTCATCACACGTTCTGCGATCTGTGCTTCACGCTTGTTCAGCTTGATCTGCTTCAAGAAAGTTGCACAATCTGCAATGGAAAGTTCACAGATCTGTGAAATGTTCTTATCCCCGATTGTGACAGCAAGTACTTCAGGCTTTAAGCGAGCACCGTTGCATTGTTCACATGAGATCTCGCGCATATAAGCCTCATACTTTTCGCGGCTGTAATCGCTATCTGTTTCCTCATGACGACGGTGAATAAAGGGAATAACACCTTCAAAACCTGTTGTGTAATTACGAGCGCCATAGCGACCCTTGTACTTCATCTTAATCTCATACTCATAGCCGTTAAGGATTGCTTCTCGTGCTTTGGCAGAGATTTTCTTCCACGGTGTATCCAGTGAGAATGGCAGGTCTTTGGCAAGGGCTTCTAGCAAACGCAAGAAATAATCTGATGATTGCCCACCAGACCAAGGAGCTATAGCGCCTTCATTAATAGAAATAGAGTCATCGGGAATGATCAGATCTTCATCAACCTCTTTTTTAGTTCCGATACCTGAGCACTCCACACATGCACCAAAGGGTGAGTTAAATGAGAATGAACGAGGTTCAAGCTCTTCAAAAGAAAGCTCGCAATCATGGCAGGCAAGATGCTCGCTATAGGTGCGCTCTTTGTCCGCGCCCTTGGCATCTACAAAATCCAACACAACAATTCCGGAAGCAAGTCGCAAGGCAGTCTCAATTGAATCTGTAAGACGAGTCTTGCTCTCTGCTTTGGCTGTTAAACGATCAATGACTACTTCAATGGTGTGCTTCTCCTGCTTTTTAAGCTTTGGTGCATCTGAGAGCTGAATAACTTCCCCATCAACACGTGCACGCGAATACCCTTGTGTAATCAAATCACTGAACAACTCAACAAACTCACCCTTGCGGGCACGAATTACTGGGGCTAGAACTTGAAACTTTGTTGTTGGAGGAAGCTCAAGAATTTGATCAACGATTTGCTGTGGTGATTGACGGGTAACAGCCTGACCACAATTGGGGCAATGTGGTCGTCCTGCACGAGCAAACAAAAGACGCAAATAGTCATAGACCTCAGTGATCGTTCCAACCGTTGATCGAGGATTACGGTTGGTGGATTTTTGGTCGATCGAAACCGCGGGAGAAAGACCCTCTATGAAATCAACATCTGGTTTATCCATCTGACCAAGGAACTGGCGTGCATATGCAGATAGCGATTCAACATAGCGGCGCTGGCCTTCAGCAAAAATTGTGTCAAAGGCCAAAGAAGACTTACCTGAGCCAGATAATCCAGTAAACACGACTAGGGCATCACGAGGCAGTTCGATGGAAACATTTTTCAGGTTGTGTTCGCGTGCTCCGCGCACAACCAACTTATCGATACTCAAACCCCGGCCTCTTCCATCATTCGTAGCTCTTTCTTCAATATCTTGATCTCATCACGCAATCGCGCGGCAACCTCAAATTGAAGCTCAGATGCTGCATTTCGCATCTGATCGGTGAGCGAGCCTATCAACGCGATCAGATCCTTGCGTGGCAAGGAAACCGAAGATTTATCGAAAATTCCGGCTGATGCGCCAATCTTCTTGGCTCCGCCCTTTTCATGGGACAAAAGCTCATCAGTATCTTCACTCTCACGGTTAATCAGATCGGTAATGTCAGCAATCTTTTTGCGCAGTGGCTGTGGGTCCACGCCTCGCTCGAGGTTATAGGCAACTTGCTTTGCGCGACGGCGATTAGTCTCATCAATTGCCTTGGCCATTGAATCGGTAATGCGATCTGCATACATATGAACCTCACCCGAAACGTTACGGGCCGCACGTCCAATAGTTTGAATCAAAGAAGTTGATGAACGCAGAAAACCCTCTTTGTCGGCATCTAAAATTGCAACTAGTGATACTTCCGGCAAATCCAAGCCTTCCCGAAGTAAGTTAATACCAATTAATACATCGTAATCACCTGTGCGAAGTTCGCGAAGTAGTTCAACGCGACGCAAGGTATCTACCTCTGAGTGCAAGTAGCGAACATTGACTCCGCGCTCTTGCAGGTAATCCGTTAAATCCTCTGACATCTTCTTAGTCAATGTAGTTACTAGAACACGTTCATTCTTTGCCGCACGGATATTGATCTCATTGAGCAGATCATCAATCTGACCCTTAATTGGCTTAATAACGATTTGCGGATCAACCAAACCTGTAGGGCGAATAACTTGCTCAACAACATCGCCATTGACCTTGGCCATCTCATACTTACCTGGAGTTGCAGAAAGATAAAGCGTCTGACCAGTTCGCTCCGAGAATTCTGGAAACTTAAGGGGGCGATTATCCAGAGCGCTAGGTAAGCGGAAGCCATGCTCAACCAGGGTGCGCTTACGGGAGGCGTCGCCTTCAAACATCGCACCTAGCTGTGGAACAGTTACGTGACTTTCATCAATAACAACCAAGAAATCTTCTGGGAAGTATTCAAGTAGGCAGTGCGGAGCAGATCCTGCGGCACGATCATCAAGGTGGCGTGAATAGTTTTCGATACCGCTGCAAAATCCGATTTGCTCCATCATCTCAATATCAAAGGTTGTTCGCATCCGAAGTCTTTGGGCTTCTAGTAATTTGCCCTGCTTTTCAAATAGGTTGAGTTGAATCTGAAGCTCATCTTGGATATCGCCAATGGCACGCTTCATTGTCTCTGGACCTGCGGCATAGTGAGTTGCTGGAAAGATGAAGATCTCTTCTTCATCGCGAATTATCTCCCCTGTTAAGGGGTGAAGGGTGGAAAGCTTTTCAATCTCATCGCCAAACATCTCAATACGAATTGCTAACTCTTCATACATGGGGATGATCTCGATCGTGTCTCCGCGCACACGGAATGTGCCTCGCTCAAAGGCCATGTCATTACGCTTGTATTGAACATCTACAAATCTGCGAAGAAGTGCGTTGCGTTCAATCTCTTCCCCGACTCGAAGGCGCACCATGCGATCTACATATTCCTGTGGAGTGCCCAGACCATAAATACAGGAAACTGTTGCCACAACTATTACATCTCGCCTGGTCAGAAGTGAGTTAGTGGCAGAGTGACGCAGGCGCTCTACCTCTTCGTTAACACTTGAGTCCTTTTCAATAAAGGTATCTGTCTGTGGCACATATGCCTCTGGCTGGTAGTAGTCGTAGTAGGAAACAAAGTATTCAACTGCGTTATTAGGCAGTAACTCACGAAACTCATTAGCTAATTGGGCAGCAAGTGTCTTATTAGGTGCCAATACCAAAGTTGGGCGCTGCAATTGTTCAATCAACCAAGCAGTCGTTGCTGACTTTCCGGTACCAGTAGCACCGAGAAGAACAACATCTTTTTCTCCAGCATTGATCCGCTTTGTAATTTCTGCGATCGCAGCAGGCTGATCTCCGGCTGGCACATAATCACTAATTACTTGAAATGGCTCAACTCTGCGTTGCAGATCAGATATTGGGCGCATTTGCTAAGCCTACTTATTTATTATCGTGGAGGCTATCCCAAATGTTTTCGACCTGGCGGAGCAGCTGATCTTCACTTCCATCATTTTCGATGAGGAAATCAGCGACCTCTATGCGTTGCTCACGAGTGGCCTGACCCGCTACTCGGCCTTCAATCTCAGAAATATGCATTCCTCTGCCCCGCAAACGCGCAATGCGATTTTCCATTTCAGATTCGACAGTTATCACAACATCAAATCTTTCTTGTGCTCCTGTCTCAACCAGTAAGGGAATCTCATAGACAAGAACTTGATCTCCTTTGAGGGATGCGACCACCTCTTCGAACTCTCTGCGAACAAAGGGATGAATGATGTTCTCTAACTGATTCTTGGCTGCTGGATCTTTAAATATCAGCTCGCCCAATGATCTGCGATCAATGTTTCCATCTTTTAAAATCGAATCACCGAAAAGAGTGACGACTTCATCAAAGCCATCTGATCCGCGCTCAATTGCAGCACGTGCCAATTGATCGGCATCGATTACCAGTGCGCCGAGTTCAGCAAAGTACTGCGCAGCAAGTGACTTGCCGCAACCGATGCCTCCAGTTAATCCGATAACCCGCATGCTCAAAGAATAGTCGGAGAATGAAAAAGGCCCCGCAGTTACGCGAGGCCTTTTCCGTAGAGTCGTGTTACTTATTCGGCAGCAACAACTACTTCTGCGCCTTCGGCTGGAGTAGCTGCAGCGTCTGCAACCTTTGCTTCAGACTTCTGCTTCTTGTGTGCCATGAAACGCTCTTGGGCTTGGGCGTACTGCTTTTCCCATTCCTCGCGCTGTGTTTCATATCCTGGCTTCCACTCTTGTGAGTCAGCATCGAAACCTTCAGGGTAAATAAAGTTTCCTTCTGCGTCATAACGAGCAGCCATTCCGTACTGAATTGGATCAAATGCTTCGATCTCAATCTCATGTCCTTCATTTGCTTGCTTGAGTGATAGTGAAATACGACGACGCTCTAGATCGATATCGATGATTTTTACGAATAGTTCATCATCAACCTGAACAACCTGCTCAGGAATTTCAACGTGGCGTTCTGCCAACTCTGAAATGTGGACTAGGCCTTCAATACCTTCGTGAACACGAATAAATGCGCCGAATGGAACTAGCTTTGTCACAACACCTGGAACAACCTGATTGATTGTGTGTGTGCGAGCAAATGCCTGCCATGGATCTTCTTGTGTTGCCTTGAGTGAAAGTGAGACACGCTCGCGCTCAAAATCAACTTCGAGAACTTCAACAGTTACCTCGTCTCCAACTTCAACAACTTCACCTGGGTGATCGATGTGCTTCCATGAAAGCTCTGATACGTGAACCAAACCATCTACGCCACCAAGGTCAACGAATGCACCGAAGTTAACGATTGATGAAACAACACCTGAACGAACCTGGCCCTTTTGCAGCTGGTTGAGGAATGTTGTGCGTGATTCTGATTGTGTCTGCTCTAGGAATGCACGACGTGAGAGAACAACGTTGTTGCGATTCTTATCTAATTCGATAATGCGTGCTTCAACCTGCTTGCCAATGTATGGAGTCAGGTCGCGAACGCGACGCATTTCAACGAGTGATGCTGGAAGGAAGCCACGTAGACCGATGTCCACGATAAGTCCGCCCTTAACAACTTCAATAACTGTACCGACGACAACTTCGTCGCGCTCTTTCTTGCCTTCGATGTCTCCCCATGCGCGTTCGTACTGTGCGCGCTTCTTG
>Ga0209400_1000890_pt1 | contig 25508 bp, 24 predicted proteins | sample M_130807_EF_Meta_FD_187313 | JGI IMG/M metagenome (GOLD analysis project Ga0209400, IMG submission 187313) | Freshwater microbial communities from Lake Montjoie, Canada to study carbon cycling - M_130807_EF_MetaG (SPAdes) (version 2) | ecosystem: Environmental > Aquatic > Freshwater > Lake... | reverse complement strand
GAGAGCAAGTCTTAGTAAGGCTGAATCTCTAAAAGCAATGAAGTCTTGCTCTGTTGCAAATACACCTAGGAAGTAAGCACAAGATGCATTGTGATCAAAAACTATTGCTCGATCAACTAGCAAGAAAAGCGCTTCACCTTCGTAGCTGTAAGCACCAACTACCCCAGGCCTAAAGTCAAAAGGAAGCTCTAAGTCGTTTTCAATTGAACTAGCTAATGTCTCTAAAACCTCAGCTAACTCAACAGCAGTTACCACCCGATTAGCAGCACCCATAACGCTAAAACGGTTGTTTAGGTTTTGCTCTCTGTCCAAGAGGAAGGCATGGCTGTCATTGGCGTGCAAGGTTATAAAAACATCAGGCATGCTAAGCCGGCTAGGCAATGGAGAGCAGAATAGACGCAACGCGATAACCTAACTCTCCAAATAAGAAACTAACTATCTATAGATTAGAGCCATGCAGACTTACATCTTTCAGGAAGGCACTCTTGACCCTCAAGAGTGCCATGACAAGGTATTAGTCGCAGACTCCTTCCTGGTTCAAGATGGCAAAGTCAGATCCATCGATCTGCACATCGACCGCTTCAAAAGAGGGCTAGCGCTTAGAGCTCCTGAACTAGAAACTTCATTCCAAGCCTTCTTTAACCAGTCAATAGCCCTCATTCCTAGAACAGGAAGATACTTCCCCAAACTAGAAGTCCAAGACTCCAATACCCCAACCTTTGTCTTCACCCTGAGAGATGCTCCCGACCAACTAGGGCCTGCAACGCTCTGGACCTACCCCTACCCAGATCCAAGAAAAGACCTAAGCGTTAAGGGTCCAGAACTATCTTTGGGCTACGAACTTAGAACCCTAGCTCAAGCACAGGGCGCAGATGAGGCAATCCTTCTCAATGGACACAATGAAATCAGCGAAGGTGCCCTCTCATCTCTTGTTTGGTGGCGAGGAGATGTGCTTTGTGCTCCAGGCGATGAAATCCCGTGGCTTGAATCAGTTACCAGAAGAGAGATATTCCAAATAGCGCAAACTCTAGGCATTGCAACCAGATTTGAGCACTACACACCACAAGACCTAATCGGGTTAGAGCTATGGTTACTCTCCTCACTCCAAGGCATTCGCGTTGTGAAGAACTGGCTTGGAGTAAGCGAAAACTTTGCAGCAGGGAACCATGTGTCCCTGTTTGAGAAGAGGCTGAAACTTCTAGAGAGTCACCTGCCCTAGAGCTTTACCTCTGCCAAGATTAGAGCATGACTGATTTCATTGACTGGCTAAATACAGCCGTGCAAACCTTTGATCCACTTTGGAGAAACGTCATTGCTGGCTTCGCCATCTTGCTAGAAACCAGCATCTTCGTAGGTCTCATTATTCCTGGCGACACAGTTGTTTTAGCTGCTGGAACCATGATTCAAGACTGGGGCGACTACACCTGGCTATTCATTGCTGTATTGCTAGGTTCCTTTGCTGGTGAATCTCTTGGCTTCTGGGTTGGCAGAGTCTTCGGAGCAAGGATTAGATCAAGCAAACTAGGTCAAAAGATTTCACCCAACACTTGGCATAAAGCAGACACCTTCGTTGAATCAAGAGGTGGTCTAGCAATTGCCATGTCTAGATTCCTACCAGTACTGCACTCAGTAGTTCCAGTGACCGCTGGTATGACCAAGATGACATACCGAACTTTCATCACCTGGACCGCAGGAGCATGTGCTGTGTGGGCAGGTATCTACCTTGGTATTGGTTGGTTTGCTAGAGGTGCATCAGAAGCCGTCAACCAGTTCAAGTTTGGTGGAGCTGTTCTTATTGGAATCATCGTCATCTTTCTAGTGATAGTCACACTGGTAAAGAAGCGCTTAGACAAATCAGCTAACTCCATGATTGAAGATGCAGAGAATGCAAAGAGAAGAGCAACCAAGCTTCGCGAAGCAGAGATGAAAAGACCTAACGCTTAATGTGCGGCAGAACAGTAGTTGCCAGATCTGTTGGTGAACTAGCAACACTTTTTGACATTGACGATGTAATTGGTGAACAACCAAGCATTACCTATAACAACCCACCATCACTACCTGCTTCAATCATTGTTGACCGAGTTCTCAAAGAGAACGAAGGTGAACATGCTGGAGAACTTAGAAGACAAATACATTCAACTAGATGGGGCCTAATACCTAAGAACTCACAGGGACCAGCAAATACTCCCCTGCACAACAACGCCAGAATAGAAACAGTTCTTCAAAAACCAACATTTAGACACGCAGTGCTAAGACAGCACTGCGTAATGCCTGTATCTGGCTATTACGAATGGCAAATCAAAGAAGATGGCTCTAAACAACCTTTCTACATCAACGCAGGTGACCAAGGCATGCTTGCTCTTGCTGGCATCTATGACTGGTGGCTAGACCCAACAAAGAAACCAGATGACCCTTCAAGATGGCTACTATCCTTTGCAATACTCACCAAGGATGCAGCAGAACCTCTAGCTCCAATCCACGAGAGAAACCCAATCCTCATATCTTCTTCATCTATGGCTGAATGGCTAGACCCAGACAACCTAGAAGATGCCGAACACACAACTCAATATCTTCTCAACGAACTAGCAAATGAATCAGATGAGATTGCAGGTCAAGTCGAGTTTTGGCCTGTGGGGGTTGAGGTGGGGAAGGTTAGAAATATTGGGGTGAAGCTTATAGCCGCAAAATAATTACTTGGGTACGAAATTTCAATATTTTCCGGAGGTTAAACGCGTAACACTATTTACCTAGCGTCATTCTCTCTCGATAGGATTTTATGGCGAATAAAAATTCTCTTATATAGCCTTACACCCGCAACCACCGGCTGCGAAATGCTGCTCGACGAATCCCATAGGCCGTTTGAAAATCCTCTTCCTTCACTCTCGGTGCAACCTAAAATTTCAAACTGGTCAGGGTTGTACTTATTCAAAAAACTAATTGGAACACCCATAACCCCTTCGTAATCGCTTGGAATAGCATCTGTAAATGACACCTCGATTGCATCGTAGTTATCGTACTTATCGTATGAGTCTTTTCCCTTAATGTCTTTATGCTTACTGAACTTCAAGTTGTGTTCCATGCTCATCAAGGGGATTGGATCATGTCGTTTTCCATGATCAAGATTTGTGAACCATCTAACACCGTCTACTCTTAAATATTTTCTTCCATGTTCGTCGATGCGCAGGCTTGGAGACACCGTCTGTAAATCTTTTGGCACCTCGAACTCTCGATCTCCCGAATTAATGGTCGCCCCAATCCATAGGTGGTTATCCTTTAGCAAAGGAAAAACTTCTTTGTATGTGATTGCATTCATATTTCCAATAATGGAGAATTTCTTTTCCGCCTCCACTATCCAGGCTAAAAACTCCCTAAACAGTGAGAAGGGAGGATTTGTGATTATTATGTCCGCTTGATCTCTTAGCTTTTTGATTTCGTCGCTTCGAAAGTCTCCATCTCCGTCAAGATAGTCCCATTCAAGATCTTCAAAGTTAACTTTTTGATCTCCGTTAGAATCTCTTGAAAGAGTAAAGATCTTTCCGTTTGCTTTAGCTTTTGAGACATCAAATTTGGGGCTTTCGAACTCAAAATCAGTCCAGGCCTGCTCAATCAACTTGCTATCAGGAGCATAACTGGTGCTTATTAATTTTGTTAGGCCAAGTCGTTCAAAGTTTTGGGCAAAATACTTTGTAAAGTTGCTCCACTCAGGGTCATCACAAGGAAGCAAAAGAGTTTTACCTTTGAATACATCTGGGTCATAATCAAGGTAAGCGTTCATCTCAGCCTCGATGTCAATGTACTGGGTATAGAACTCGTCCGCTTTAGCCTTTTTAGCTGCGCCTAGATTCTCGTTGGCCATGTTTTCCTTTTGAAACTTTTCAGATTATTCATCTGAAGACGGGAAGAAAACATCTTTTGGATCTAGGCCACGCTTAATTGCTTCAGCAAAGAAATTAAGTCCAGCGAATCCAAGTTCATTTGCTAACCGAATCGGGGTTTTAGATTGCTGGTGCCAGCTTAAGAAGTCAACTAGGTCTGACATAGTTGTTGCGTTCCACGTAGTTTTACCTTTTTGAAAAGGCTGAGGCACAAGACCCTTTTCAATTGCCAAAGAAACGCAAGCCTTGAAAGCCCCGGCTTCGGTCTCAAATAGCGTTTGAGCGAGATCCCGAAGTAAGATTTTGTGCTCCTCGGTAACTGAAAAGAACACCACGTCTTCGCGTTGTTCGGCCATTAGATCGACTCCTTTATCTTGCTAACTTCGGCGGATATTTTTTTAATTTCATACTTGCGTCCGATAGCGCTGCCCAGCACTTCGTGAGCAATTTCCTTTGGTAGCTCTTTAGGAGTTACCAAGAGAATTACCTGCTGGTCTACATACTTTGCCCACTCAAGCATTTGGCGACTGTTCTCAACGTCTAGATGTGATAGCGCTGTATCCATTACAAACGGAGTCTTCTGAGTTGATACCGCTGCCATGGCAGACACAAATGCAGTAGTCAAAATCTGCTTGTGCCCAGCGTTAGCAATCTGCAGCAACTTGCCCTCAGGAGATTTGATTCTGATTTGATAGTCTCCAGAAATCTCTACAGATCCATAAATATCAGGTTCGCTTGTCAAAACACCAAGATACTCGGTAGCCTTTGTCTCAACTTGAGCACGCATTTCATCTCTAAATCCTTCAAAAGAAGCTTCAATTGAACGGCAAATCAAGTCGATAAGCTTTCGAGCGTCCTGATCTTTCTTTGACACAAGGCTGCTCTCTGTAAGTTTGGCCCTATTTGTAGCCAACAAACTTCTGAGGACATCGATTTTGTCGTTTGCCTCCATAATGTGAGCGTCGTATTTCTCTATTTTGCTATTGGCTTCAGCCCGTTGGGCCTCTTCCCATTTAACGTCAATGTTCTCTGCAAAATTACCCAATTCGTCGCCAATTCGACCGATCTTTCGTTTGACGTCAGCAATCTTTACAAGTAAAGAATCATGATGATCTATTGCCTGTTTCACGACATCAACCCGCTTGCTCTCAGCCAGCGCACGGCCGACCTTGAAGGAGACATTTTCAGTGCTCTTTTGAATAGGACCTAACTTGCCGAGTTCAACTTTCAAAGACTCTATTTCTGTCGAGAGGTCAGCTAATTCGCTCTCGCTATGTGAATTTCCACATAGCGAGCAAGACTTGCCGACTAAAGAGGACTCTAAACTCGCAAGCTTTGCCTTTAATTCAGCCTCTTGCTCTTTAATCGCAGCTCTAGAAATCTCTTCAGATTCAGCAGTGGCAAACAATTCGCTCAGATTGCTAGATAGCGGAGCTAGCCAAGCTTTTTCCCCCTCTTGCCTAATTTTTTGCAATGAATCTTTCGATTCCTTGTCAAGAATCTCTAATTCCTGCTGAAGGCGTGTTCTTTCAATTGCTTTTGCCTTGGTTGAAGGATCAATAGCCTGAAGCTTTCTATCATGTTCGTCACGTTTCGAAACTTCAATTGACCTTAATGCTTCTATACGCTCAACATCCGCCTTGAGGGCATCTTGAGCCTCCTGGTCATCCGTAATTTTCTTTAGTAACTTTTCATTTTGGCTTTGGGCTTTCAGTTGCCCCGATATTTCCCCATCCACTTTTGCTAGACAAGCCTTCAAATTCAAGTGGAGGTGATCTAGGAATCGAAGACCTAGCGCGTTCTCCACACTGTTCATTACCAATTTGCGTGAGACCTCGTCTCGACGAGTTAGCTGAGATTGGATTTCTTCTAGTAGAACCCCGTCGAAGAAGTAAAAGTGGCTAACTTTCTCGTTCAAAAGATTGTCATTGATGAAATCGTCGATTTTCTCTGTGCTAATTCCAGCACCTTTTCCGACTTGAATGAGGCTCGTTTGAACAGGGCCAAGAACTAGCAAACTAGCGTTTTGGCCTTGTTTGGCAGTGAACCTTCTCTGAAGTTTCCACTCTGATCCCTCGTACTCAAAAACTAAGGTAACCGACGTTGTAATTTCACCGCCCACTTCCAAAGCTGGCCTGTTTGGGAAGTCCTCCAGTTTTGAAGTGTCACCGCTTCTTGCGATCGAAGGATTTACGCTTCCATACAACACAAAGGAAAAGGCCTTAAGTATGCTCGTTTTACCGGCACCATTCTTAGCTGTAATCACCGTGATTTCTGAACCATGTGTTTTTGCGAAAGTTACTTTGTTGTCTGAGCCGCCATACGAGCTCCAGTTTTCAAGTTCTAGAGTTAAGAATTTCAATCGTCTTCCCCCTGAGATGGGTTTCTAGCCACGTATTCGCGAATGAGTTTTAGAAGCTCAGCTTCATCCTTGGCAGAGTCGCGCTCTTTGTTACGACCCTCCCATTGGCAATTTACCAGATCCTCAATTAGCTCTTCTAGCTCTTTAGTTACTTCCACGTCAAGTGCCTTCAAAGACTTGAGTATTGCTGATAAGGCCAGCTCTTTGGTGTTACGCATCTTCCAAATCCTCACTGAACTCATCTGGGACACGCTCTTTGCTTTGGCATTGAGCTTGGTAATTCTCTAATTCTAGGCTGGTTGCAACATTTCTGGCGCTTTTTGAGAACAGTAGGGCACGTTCAATTTCGCCGCAAGTTGCTGGTTCATCACCATCATGACGAAATGATAAAAGGTCATATATTTGAGCAGAACTCTTGTCTGGATGTCTTCTAAGCACACGGCCGCGACGTTGGATGTATTCGCGAGGATTTGTGGAAGAGGCCATGATAATGGCTTTGTTTACTCTAGGAAGGTCAACTCCTTCATCCAAGCACTTAACCGCAAGCATAACTCCCCCCTTTTCACTTAAAAACTTTATCGCTTCAGTGTGTTCTTGAGCGTTCCTAGAGTGATATTCAAGGATTTGCAGTCCTGATATAGCTCGGCTTCGAATAGCCTCAGATACTTCGTTTAAGTGAGAAATGCTCTCGCAATAAATGAGCCAACGATCATCGATGCCGAAATTCCTTTCTAGAATCTCAACTGTTCTGGCAGTTTTATTGAATGCCGCTTTAGAAATTCTTGCTCTTTCAATGAGAATATCCGTAACTTTTTTGGTCATTTTCTTACCAGCAGCAAGCCAAGCCATAACAAATCTCTGGGTGACTTCATCCCATGCCTGATCCTCTTCTTCAGTGAAGTGACAGCGCTCAAAGAAGTAATCGTATTCGCTTAGTACTTTGGCTTTCAAGGCGTCGTCTAATGTGAAGGGAGGGTCGAGTTTCTCACCAAAGTAATCAAAAATAGCTTGAGTGCCGGATTCATCCCACTTGCGTTCAGGGGTTGCACTCATGCCGAGTGTTGCTCCGCCAGTTAGCCACGAGGCGAGCTCTCTGTTGAGGGTAGAACCGAAAGTGTGAACCTCATCAGCCGCTATTAGCAGGTGATGCCCCGTCCTGATTTTGGGCTGAAATGCATCACTCCTAGCACTTGCATAAGTTGAAAGAACTATGCGCGGGGGGCCAGATTCAAGATTGCGAGTAAATGCATCCAGGTAACGGCCCCATTTGGATGAGCCATTTCCTTTGCCTCCAACTACTAACAACATGGCCTCAGGAAGCCACTTTGAAATCTCGTCAGACCACTGCCGCAACAAGTATTCGGAAGGAACAAGAATTAGAGCAGGCTTACCTTCCTTAGTCCAACGAGAAATTGCTTCTATGCAAGTTATAGTTTTGCCTCCGCCAGTAGCAAATGTGATGACTCCTCTGTTGCCAGCTTTAGCCCAGTTATCGAGAACTTGAGATTGATAATCTCGCAGCTTGATTTCTGGTTTCTCACGGGCACCATCTTCCACACCTGTATTTGCTGTCTTACGAATTTTTGCAAGGATATCCTTGATCTGCTCTGGAGGAGCAATGTTAAAAATTTCTTTTTCAACTGTTCTAACGTCTACAGTTTCTACAGTGCTGTCACGGTTGGCCCAAAGGTCTTCGAAGTAAGAGATGTGTTTTGAAACTCGACGCTTATCTCCGGAATCGTTTGAGTTGAAAACTTCTAAATTCTCGTGGTTTACGAAACCAGACCATGCGGCAGCAGTTTCATTTGCACTTCCAATAAACGAGATGTACTTACCATTTTCATCCTCAAATATCCCGACCTTGTCGTGGAATATTCCTGTCAAATCAGTTTTTGCTATACGCATCTCAAGCACACCAGAAGCTAGTAGAGAGCTAAAAACCCTAGCAAGCAAAGCTTTATCCGGATCTGAGTTTGAAACAATGTCTCTGAGATTTGACAGCATGGTTTGGACGTCGTCAACTTCCTGGCCATAATTGACGATTGCTTCATAATCGGTTTGAGTCAGCTGCGGAGAACAGATGAGTCTTATCTTTCCTCCTCTAGAGATGAAGTCAGCAAACCCGAGTGGAATCAAAGACATGAGCGCAGACGAAAAATACCCTGAAGATCTGTCGTAACGAACAGCCTTGGAAAGAACAGGCTCATAGAACTCTGCTACAAGATTGTTCTTCGATGTAGAGTATGAGTCTTGGAACTCATGCTCTTCAAATCCGGTCATAGCCACCTCAAGATACAAGCAACACCTCTGAAGGCATTGTTGTTAGTTATACCCACAACTACCTGTTTCCCTTTGATCTGTTGTGAGTCTTGCATAACATCTCACAGTTCTCTGGGTTTGTGCCTCCCCCGCGACTCCAAGCGGTGACGTGATCGGCATCCATTTCGTTGAATTTCCAAAGTTTGGTCTTGTTGACCTCATGACCCACTGCGCATAGAGAGCAATTTGAAATTTCAAGGGTTTCAGCTTTCGCGAGTTGTTTCTCGTACTGAACCTTTTTGACAGAGTCCTCAAATACCCTTAGGTCTAGGAGTTTGACATCCTGGCTTCCGCCCAAAAGATACTCGAATATTCCTTTACGACTCTTCACAAACGGATCGCCATATAAGGCTCGAACACTGTTAGCAATATTGTCCGCGTTATAGCCCTTTGAGTGGTGCTCCCGGTATAGGCGGCCCCATTCAAGCCCTCTCATTTCAGACTCAACATTCTTGAATACCGAAGAAACCCAAGCTATTACTGTGTCGAAGTAGGTTTTTACCCCAGAAATATCAGAATCATTTCGATGTTGGCTCATGTACCCACCGATGTTGTCTTTACCTCCGCTGACCCATTCAAGAGCGCGCTCCCAGTAGTCTTGGCGATTCACAGCTCCACTGACGTAAGCGCTCCACATTTGAACATTGGCATTATTAGAGTTGCTGAAAGTTTCTTTACCTAAAGTAACGAATGGCCCTGAGTACACTGCGTTAAGAAGTTCTTGCTCGTTCAACGGAACCCCTGAGATGTTAATTGTTCGGAACCACTCCTTAATTTCGGTTTCAGTTCCTTCACATTCATAAACCAAGAGCATGGAGTCCAAGATTAGCTCTTGCAGGTTTTCAGCCAGTCCTCCAAAGTACTGCTCCATTCCGTTTTCATCTCTGATTGCGAACCTATTTGTCACAAATCTTCCGATGCTAGTTATGCGCTGCTGGCCATCAAGAACTTCCAACACATCTTCAGATACCTTATTGAAATAAATCAAACCCAAAGGATAGCCCTTTAGGAGCGAATTGATTACTGCAACATCTCGCTTACCATCGGCATAGATGTAGTTTCGCTGATACTCAGGTTGCACGGTTAGGCGTCCGGCTAGCCCGAAAAGCCCCCGGCCTTCTAGCTCGTTGTATACGAACCCCTCTGTGATCTCTCTGACCGAGTATTGCTTGAGTTCTGTTTTCATTTGGATGCCTTTCTGTGCCGTATCAGGATTCGTTGATACTTTGGACTTCCATTAAGCCAAGGCTCATTATGGGTTTTGTGGTGCACTAACTTGTATTTTTGGTCCACTAGCCCGTTTGCGGACATTCCAACTATTTCGAATTGCTCGGGGTTGTACTTATCTAAGAAACTGATGGGTACTCCCATCACGCCTTCGAAGTCGCTAGGGATTGCATCAGTGAATGGGACTTCTATCGCGTCGTAGTTATCATATTTTTGATATCTAGATCCCTTAATTGTTTTATGTCTACTGAACTTCACGTTGTCAGCCATGGACATTAACGGCAAAGGTTTGTGCCTCCGACCATGTTCAAGATTCGTGAACCAGCACGAATTCCCTAGCCGAGTATAGTCACCTTTGTAACCCAACCTTGCGGCTTTTTCCCTGTCGTCCACGGAGATTTCTGTTCCTGGGGGTACAGCAAAAACCATATCTGTGCTATTTCCTGTTGCACCCAGCCAAGTATGGTCATTCCTTATCAGAGGAAAAACCTCTTTGTAAGTGATCGCGTTCATGCTTCCAATAATCGCAAATTGCTTGTTACTTTCTACAATCCAGGCTAGGAACTGTCTAAATAATGAGAAAGGTGGGTTTGTGATTACTATGTCCGCTTCATCTCTAAGCTTTCTAAGCTCCTCACTCCTGAAGTCACCATCCCCATCTAAGTAATCCCACTCAATATCTTGAAAATCGATTCGCTTATCCTTGTTCATATCATTGGTCAAGGTGAAAATTCGGCCATTGCTCTCACTCTTTGCTTTGTCGTACTTGTCACTACCTAATTCGAACTCTGTTGGGGCGAAAAGATCGTCTAAATTCTTACTATTTGGTGCGTAGCTTGTGCTGATTAGCTTCTTGATGCCTAACTTCACAAAGTTTTGGGCAAAATATTTGGTGAAATTGCTCCACTCAGGATCATCGCAAGGCAAAAGAATTGTTTTGTTCTTGAACACATTTTCGTCATAGTCAAGATAGGCGTTCATTTCTTTCTCAATATCCGCGTATTGGGTATAGAACTCGTCGTTCTTAGCCTTCTTAGCTGCGCCTAAATTTTCGTTGGCCATTTTGTGCCCTTTTGTTGTCAATGGGGAAATACCCGATTGGGTCTATTCTAAACTTCAGTGCTGACATCCAAGGGAAATTGAGGGGCAGTAACGTCAATTTGATATGTCAGACCAAACCTATAAACTCTAATATCCGAACATATGTTCGGGAGAATTGTTAGGGTGATTTATGGGTCGTATAGACGAAGCTGTGGCTGTTTTACTGGATCAGGAGGGTGCTCCTGCCCTATTTCGATGGAGAGAAAAGGACTACCAGGTTAGTTCTAGGCCAGTTAGATGGTTTGCCAGAACTGAATGGTGGGTGGGAGAAAGAGCCCATAGAGGCATAGGTTCAGGAGTTCTAGAAGTAGAGATGTGGCGCTTCCTGGCTACCGGAGATGGCACCAAGACATCATTTGAACTGCTCCATAACACCGCAGGTAATAGCTGGAAGTTGCTTAGGCGGTTTGAGTGATTTCTACCAAATCGATAGAGTGCGATGAAATTTAAGTATCTTAATAAAAATGGGAATCTTGAACCTGCCCTTGTCCCGTGTCACATCTGACTCCTCCTCGAGCCAAAAGCAACTACAGATTTTGCAGATTGATGACTGGCGGTTTTGTTATTTTTTTGTTTGGTATTTTTCCATTTTTCGTTGAAATACTTTTTTAGAGCTTTTTTTAGCTGGGTTTCATTAATTTTATCTGAGGAAAAAGCGGCTGAAGGGTCAATGTCTTCTAGATAGAACCTAAATCTCTTTGGAATCACATCGCTCAATTTTTGGCTAGAAGAAATACGAGACCTAGATATTAGGAATAATCTCGCCCCTCTGCTTCTTAGGTCTCTGCAGATATCAGAAAAAATTCCATCACCAGAGCAAACTACTATCCTGTGCCAGTCCCTAACTTCACCTAAATATTGGTCAATCCAAAACAGTAAGGCCTTATCGCCTCCATCCTTGCCTGATTTAGCGATACCGAATCTTGTCTTTGTTCCATCCTTTGCCTTTTCTGGAAAACCAATCTTTGCAGATTTTGCGTTTACTGGATCACAGCCCAATACAAAGATGTCGCTCTGGCTGTTTGGGCTCATGACGGCCAAAATCATTCTTCGAGCATTCTTCACGGCTCGTCCTGTTGGATTGCTCATTCCGCAGATATTCTCAATGTCAATCAAGTAAATTGTCCGCCTTGTTCCAGGCTCTAGAGCTGGAAGAGTTACGGATTTCAACTCTGAAGGCATTTATTTATCTATCCCTTCGTAAGTAGCGAAAGTTGAGCGTCGCTAGTGCTTGAATGTCAAAGCTGTGTTCCCATTCGCCCACATCGTACTCGAGATTTATCCTAGCCAACACTCGATCAAGATTTGGTTGGCTTGTGAGAACAAGGTTTCGAGCTTTTCGTGAGGATTTTTTGGATTCTCGGGATTGAGTTTTTGCAATGTCGCCCCAAACCTATAAACTTCTATATCCGAACATATGTTCGGATAATTATTATAGGAAGATTCATGAGTTTTACCCACCTCCACATAGCCTCAGGGTTCTCTTCACACTATGGGGTTAATAGGCCTGAACTGTTGGTTGAAGCTGCTCATAACCTAGGGTTTGAAGCTTTGGCTCTTACTGACAGGGATGGGCTTTATGGTGCTATCAAACACATAGGAGCATGTCTTCAGGTAGACATGGCTCCTATTGTTGGGGTTGATCTACCCGTTCTTGATGAAGATGGCTCTCCCCTAGCCAGAGTTGTTGTCTTAGCTCATGGCCATAATAAGGGTTTAGGTTGGGCTACTTTATGTGCTGTTGTTAGTGAAGCTCATGCTCTAGGTAAGAAGAAACAGTTTGGAATAAAGAGAAGCAAACTATCCCAGTTAGTAAACACTGGGCTAGTTTCCTGCACTGTGTTGTTAGGGCCTGATAGTGATGTTGCTAAAGCAACTCTTGGTAGATCTAAGACTGCAGCTCTTAGAGCTTTGAAGCAATGGTTAGTGCTTTTTGACAAGCCAGGTGCATTAGGTATTGAGATTGTTTCTCTACTAACTGAACCGGGCAAGATGTTTTCTTCTGCTCAAGCAAGAAGAATGCTGGAACTAGCTGATTCTTTGAATGTTCCAGCAGTTCTTACTAACTCGGTTAGATACATCAATCCTGATGATGCTATTACAGCAGACATTCTTGATGCTGCAAGATTCTTAGAACCTCTAGGCAAGTTTGAGTTACAACCTAATGCTCAAGCATGGTTGAAACCTAAGGCTCTAATGCAACAGGTTGCATTAGAGATAACAGAAGACCGTAAGCGAGCAAGAAAGCTTATTGCTGATACTTCTTTGCTTGCTGATCTATGCCGGTTAGATCCTGTTTCTGATTGTGGTTGGGGTAAAGCTAAGACTCCTGAGAAGGAAGCTCTAGGTATTGAAGGTAATCCTTTTGAAGTGTTGTTTCAGAAGGTTCAATCAGGTGTGAACTGGAGATACGGTTCTGTTTCAGGTAAGCAAAGAACAAAGATTCAACACCGGTTGAGTCAAGAGTTGATAACTATCAACAAGTTAGGTTTTGCAACATACTTTCTAACTGTTGCTGATGTTGCTCAGATGATTAGGGATATGAACATCAGGATTGCTGCTCGTGGTAGCGGTGCTGGGTCTTTAGTGAACTACCTGTTAGGTATCTCTGGTGTTGACCCTATTGAGCATGATCTTCTATTTGAAAGATTCTTATCTGTTGAAAGATCATCTCTACCTGATATAGACATCGATGTTGAATCAGCTAGAAGACATGACATCTATAGAGCAATCTTCAAACGCTATGGCTCTAAGAGGGTTACTTTGCTATCTATGCAGTCCACTTACCGTGGACGTGGAGCTATGAGAGATAGTGCTCTAGCCCTAGGTATAGATCCTGACCAGGTAGATGATATTGCTAAGAACATGTGGCGCTTTAGTGCTTCTAGTTTCCGGAATGCCTTGAATGTGAAGCCTGAGTTAGCTGAGTTTGCTCATGCGGTTGAGCAAGACCGGAAGATGAACCTGTTAGTTGATATGACTGAACGGTTAGACCGTATTCCAAGACACATATCCATGCATCCCTGTGGAGTTATCTTGGGAGATCTAACCCTCCCCTTACTAACACCTGTTGAACCTAGCGGCATGGGATTACCTATGAGTCAGTTCGATAAAGACGACATGGATCCGATGGGTTTACTAAAGCTCGATGTCTTAGGTGTTCGTATGCAGTCCACTATGGCTTATGCAGTTAGTGAGATAAAGAGAGTTAGAGGTGTTTCATTAGATCTAGATAACATCCCTAAAGATGATGCTGAGACCTTCAAAGCAATTAGAACAACTAATACTCTTGGTGTCTTTCAGATTGAATCCCCAGGGCAAAGAGAGCTAACCGGTAAGCATCAGCCAACGGTATTCAATGATCTAACTATTCAGATCTCTTTGTTTAGACCAGGACCTATGAAGGGCAACATGATTGCCCCTTACCTAGATAGAAGACATGGCTTTGAGAAGGCTGAGTATCTGCACCCTGATCTAAAGCCAATCCTTAGTGAAACCTACGGGGTTGTTATCTTCCATGAGCACGTTCTACGTATCCTCCACACCATGACTGGCTGTGGTTTAGCTAGAGCAGATGAACTTAGAAGATCTCTAGAGAAACCAGGTACGGCTAGAGACATTGAAAACTTCTTTAGAGAAGCAGCAGCTAAGCGAGGTTACTCAAAGCAAGTTATAGATAAGGTTTGGGATGTCTTGGCTGGGTTTGGTTCATTTGGCTTCTGTAAGGCTCATGGAGCGGCTTTTGCTATGCCTACCTATCAATCAGCTTGGCTAAAGACACACTTCCCTGCTGAGTTCTTGGCTGGTTTACTAACTCATGATCCAGGTATGTATCCAAGAAGACTGCTTGTCACAGAAGCAAGAAGACTTGGTGTGAAATTACTGCCGATAGATATCAACAAGTCCAGTAAAGAGTTTCATGTTGAAAGACTTAGCCCAACTGAGACTGCTATTCGAATGTCTTTTGTTGACCTGCAAGGCATTAGTGATACTGAGGTAACTAGGTTTATTGCTAATCAGCCTTACGAGAACCTAACTGACTTCTATCTAAGAGCTAAGCCCACAAGAAGAAGCTTTGAAAGATTGGCTCTTATTGGTGCTTTTGATGAACTAACTAAATCATCGAGTGAAGCTATCACCAGAGGAGATATCCTTGCTCGAGTTAAAGAACTAAATGCAATCAAGATAAGACCAGAAGAAGAGAATGCTGATTCTTTGTTCTTTGGTTCTTGGGCTGAAGTTTTGCCTCAAGGTAATCCTGAACCTAGCGTTGATGACAAGGTAAATACTGAGATGTCTTTACTGGGCATGGATCTAACTCAACATGTCTTAGAGAAGTATCGACCAATGCTTGATGAACTAGGTGTTGTTTTAGCATCTGAACTCAACACCATTAGAAACAAAACCAATGTCTTGGTAGCTGGTGTGCGCATTGCTACTCAGACTCCCCCGATGAGATCTGGTAAACGTGTTGTCTTTATCTCTTTAGATGATGGTTCCGGTGTTTCTGATTCAACCTTCTTTGATGAAGCTCAACAGAAGTGTTCACATTTATTGTTCAACACTAAGTTGATGCTTATTGGTGGCAAGGTAAGAAGAACTGGTATCAAAGGGGTTTCCATCATGGCTGAGAATGCTTGGCGTTTAGATGAGCTCTGGGATCAGTGGCAGGCTAAAAGAAAAGAGGCACCTGATTTCTCAGATGCCTCCTCTTTAGAACTTGCTTAGTCTCTATTGAAGATAGAGAGCAGTCTTAGAATCTCTAGGTATAGCCAGACCATGGTTACTAGAAGACCAAAGGCTGCTTTCCACTCAACTTCTCTAGGAAGTCCTTGGGCTGCTCCCTGAGCGATGTCTTCGAAGTCTAGGTTTAGTGTGAAAGCTGCTAGCCCCACTCCTACTAGACCTGCTAGCCAACCGAACTCAGTTCCATAGATACCTGAAGAACCTGTTACTAGACCAAGAATTAGGTTTACTAGACCAAAGCCTGCGTAACCAATAAGAGCAAAGGTCATCACTCTTGTGAAGCGTGCGTTAACTTTTACCCAACCTAGTGAGTAAGCAGTGAACATAGCTCCTGCTGTAGTTAGGGTTCCAATAACAGCGTTCATTACGATGCCTGGATACTGGTATTCAAAAAAATAAGAAATAGTTCCGATGAAAATACCTTCAACTACCGCATAAGCAATCACAGCAGCTGGGCGGATCTTCTTAGAGAAGGTGATCCACATTGCCAAACCAAAGGCAACAAATACGCTTGGAAGCCATAATGCCTGAACTGCTGGAACGTTCCAAGCAATCAAAGCACCGGTTAGTAGAAGTGTGAAGAGGCCGGCAATCTTGATTGCTGTGCCGCCAACTGTCATCTTCTGTGAAGAAACGATTGAATCGAACTGGGCATCTACTTCGGCTTGATTCTGCTGAATCTTTGCTGGAAGCATGCGGTTCATTACTGGGTTATGTGAATTACTCATGTTTATATCCTAGTTTTCTAGTGTTCTCTTACGGGATTTACTTTGCTTTTTCAGCAAACTCTAAGAGAATCGCTGGGGTTCCTGAAGCTCCAACTCTGGATGCTCCTGCCTCTGCCATGTCAATAAGTGCGTCTAGGGTTCTAACTCCTCCAGAGGCTTTAACCCCTAGACGATCTCCAACTGTCGCTCTCATGGTTCTAATGACTTCTGTTGTCGCTCCAGAGGCAGCAAAGCCGGTTGAAGTCTTTACAAAGTCTGCTCCAGCGGCCTCGGTTAGCTCACAAGCTTTGATTACCTGAGCTTCAGTCCATAGGCAGGTTTCAAGGATTACCTTGATCTCTGCCTTAGGGTTTGTGCTCTTAGCTGCTTTGACTACCTGGGCGATGTCTTCTTGAACTTGTTCGTATTCGCCTGATGCAAAGAGACCAAGGTTCATGACCATGTCTACTTCTAATGCTCCGTGCTTGACGGCTTCAATGGTTTCAGCAACCTTGGTTGCTGTTGTTACTGTGCCATGAGGGAAGCCAATTACTGTGCAAAGAAGAACACTTGAGCCTTCTAGTGCTTTAGCTGAGTGAGCAACATCCATAGGTCTAATGCACATGGCCTTGACATCAGCAGCTATTGCAGTCTTTATGCAAACATCTAGATCTGCTTGGGTAGCTTCTGGCTTTAGCAAGGTGTGATCGATTAGGGCAACGATTTGTTCTTGGGTGTATCCACGGTAAGTAGTCATACGTCAAGTCTAAGTTTGATTCGGTTCCAGAAAACTTGGTTGTTCACAGACACTCTCTGCTCTTTCGATATTTTCGAATTGATGTTATTCTCTGGGCATGACTACTAACGAAGAAATAGAAGACAAAGTGGCCCTTCGAGAATCACTTCTGGACTACTCAAAGATTTCTCAGGCACTCGAAGAAGGACAGCTTTTTCTACTCGGGCCTGATAAAAAGAAGACCGTGATTCCTGATTCTGTGCTAAAGGTAATCAAGGATGCGGTTACCGAGCTTAACCGTGGTAGAAGTGTCGAGGTTGTAAATTCTGATCTTCAAATCACTACCCAGGAAGCTGCCGACTACATTGGCATGAGCAGGCCTACTTTTGTGAAACTTCTCAAAGACGGGAAACTACCTTATACACAGGCTGGTGACGGAAAGCACCGACGAATCAAAATCTCTGATTTAGTTGAGTATCAAAAACGAGTAGTCGCAGAACGTCCAGGACATCTTGCAAACATGGTGAGAATAGGCCAAGAAATGATGGCTGACCCAAACTACGTTGAGCCAAGCATGGAGGAAATCATCAGAATAATAAAGGAAATTAGAAGAGAACATGGTGACGAAAAGAGCGCTGAAAGCAACACTTGATGCCTGCATCATCTTTCAGATCGTCGCCTGCGATACTTTGCTACACATCGCTGGAACCAATCTTTATCGCCCAGTGTGGTCGAATCAAATAATAGAAGAAGTCTTCAAGACATCCAGAGCAGTACTTGATGCTGACAGTCAGAATGGCCTGATCAATCGTGTGAGCGATATGAATAGGTCATTTCCAAACGCCTATTTTGATGCGCCTTTGGAACTTGAAAACTTAATAAAACCTTTTCTTCAGGATCCGAAGGACGCACACGTGATTGCAACAGCTTTGTATTCAAATTCAGATTTGATAGTCACAGAAAATCTCAAAGACTTTCCAGAAGAATTATTAACTCCTCTAGGGATTCAGGTCTTTTCTTTCGATTCCTTCATGAGTTTCTTGTTAGAAGAAGATGCCGAAAGAGTACATCAAGGATTGTTAAGTCTCACGAGAAACAAAACTAAGCCTCCCATTTCCGTTCTTGACCACCTTTTACTGCTCGAAAAACTTTCACCAAACTTCAATCGACTAGTGAGAGATCGTCTTCTTTCCCAGAACTAAACTTCAGCTAAATTGATGACATTAGTTCCTGCAGTCGTCCAATTGGTAGCGCTATCCAGCCCTCGATCCTTGCTATGGCTAGAGACTCTTCAGGGGGCATTAAGTATTTACCTATTGCAGCAGCTCTCGTTGCAAGAGATGCGATAACAGCATCAAATGCGTCAGTGGAGCTAATCATTAGGTCTGTGTATGAATCTAGGTTCAACCATGGAACAAATTGTTCAATGCTCGTTAGAAGTTCAGCTCTCGCGTCTTCGTTCGCCCTATAGCCTGCCGTGTCAAAGCCCCAAAGCCTAAGAGATGCTCCTGGATAGATCTCGACAATCTTGCCAGATCCTGATCTGTCTATTTCGATTCCACTTTGCTGGATTCTTCCTTGCAGACCAGCACATCGCATTGCTGTGAGCCCTAGACGGTCTGTTGAAACACTAAGCGGCCACTTTCCAGTGACCTCTCTAACATGTCTGTCTGATTCTCTAAAGGACGCTCTCCTGCGCCAATCCATTCCCCCATCAGGAAATGAAGTGCTCTCTAGATTTGCATGGTTGTTTAGAAACTCAACGAATTCGATTGGCCAACCAAGAGCGCAATCAATTCCAAGCTTGTCTACTACTCCTGCAGCCTCAACGATAGTTTGGTCGTTCACTCCAAGTTGAAGATCAACAAGTGTTGCTGTTGTTTCTTTCCATTCAATGATGGCTAGGGCTGTGCCTTTAGGCTCTGCTGCTAGATCAACACCTGCGGTAAGCACTGTCTATTTTCCTGGAGTTACTAGATGTAGTCGTAGCGCATTTATGACTACGGAGATACTAGAGAAGGCCATAGCGATACCCGCGAACATTGGGTTTAGCAGACCTGCAGCTGCTACTGGGATTAGTAGTACGTTGTAGCCAAAAGCCCAACCAAGGTTTTGTCTAATGTTGGTCCAAGTCTTTTTAGACAGAGCAAGAGCGTAAGAGATGGCTAGCGGATTATCGTCAACAATTGTTATGGCTGCAGCTGATTGAGCGGCATGGGTTCCTGAACCAATTGCAATGCCAACATCAGCTCCAGCAAGGGCGGCAACATCGTTCAGGCCATCGCCAACCATGGCTATAACTGTGGTGTTGCCTTCAGAGTCTTTTCTTAGAGTTTTGATCTTGTTTAGTTTCTCTTCAGGGGTTACTTCACCAAAGTAACTCTTGATGCCAAGTTCGTGGGCAACAGATTCAACTCTTGCTTTGGTATCTCCTGATAGCAGTATTGGTTCGACGTCAAGAGATTGAAGCTGAGCAATAGCTTTGGCGGACTCTGTCCTTATGCCATCTGAGAAAGCAAGCACTAGCCTTGCGGTGTTGTCCCAGCTCACTACAACAATGCTGGCAGCACCTGCCTCAATAATTGCTGCTGCTAGCTCATCCTGGTTTGAAACTTTCAGTGTCTGGGATCTGGTGACTGTTATCAGTTTGCCGTTCACTGTTCCAGATACTCCATGGCCAGCTATTTCCTGCACGTTAGTTGCAGTCATGGTTTGATCTAGTGAGGCGATTGCCTTAGCCAATGGGTGTGAAGAGGATCTTTCAACTGCTGCTGCCATTGATGCAGCTTCTTTGCTGTCTGTCTTGTTTAGAGCAATAACTTTGGTTACTTCAAGGTGACCTGTTGTTAGAGTGCCTGTCTTATCTAAAACAACTTTGGTTACTTTGCTAAGAAGACTCAGGGTATCTGGGTTTCTAATTACTATTCCCTGCTTAGCTCCCATAGAAGTAGCGACCACAAGACTCATTGGCACTGCAATGCCTAGAGCACAAGGACAGGCGATAACTAGAACTGCAATTGCTGCCGACAAACCTTTGTCAGAATCACCCAGAGCATATGTCCAAACTAAAAACGTAAGGATGGAAAGAAAAATTACTGCAGGCACAAACACTGCAGAGATTCTGTCGGTAACAGAACCTATCTTGGTTTTCTGTGCTGTTGCTTCTCTCACCAAGTCCGCTATCTGAGCAATACGACTTGATGCACTAACAGCTGTGGTCTTGATTACTAACGCAGGTCCTAAGTTCATCGAACCTGCGGCAACTGTGCTCTTGAGAGTTACTTCCACTGGAACTGATTCACCTGTAATGAGCGAGTTATCTATTTGGCTGGTTCCTTCAACTACTTCACCGTCAACTGGAACTCTTTGCCCAGTTGCAACGACAACTAGGTCTCCTAGTTTGACTTGGCTTGTTGGAACTGTTTCCTGAACTGAACCTCTTCTTACTTCTGCTGTTTCAGGAATCGCACTTAGCAGTGCTTTCACTGAATCAGTAGCCGATCTTCTGGTTCTAACTTCTAGCCATCTGCCGAATAGAACAATTGTTGGCACAACAGCTGCTACTTCAAAATAAACTTCATGGCTACCGGTGAAGACTTGAATGAAGCTATAAACGTAAGCAACAACAACACCAAGAGACACGAGTGTATCCATGGTTGCTGTCTTGAGTCTTAGGTTCTTGATTGCCGCTTCGTGAAAAGGCCAGGCTACCCAAGCTGCAACTGGGAAGGTTGCTACTGCTGCTATCTGGTTCCAGCTGTCAGGCATAAGTTCATGGAACATGCTGATGATGGCAACAGGTATCGAAATCAAGGCCCCTATTACTAGACGCCAGATCATTAGGGTTAGAGTGCCGCGGTCATTGCCAACTTCGTAGCCGGCGTCTCTAACAGCTTGAACTAGAGAATCTCTAGATACTTCTGTACTTGAATTGATGTGAGCGGTTTCACTGGCAAAGTCAACGTATGCGTTGACACCGGCGACTTTATTCAGGTTCTTTTCAACACGACGAGCACAAGCTGTGCAGGTCATCCCCTGAATATCAAGTTCTAACTTAATTTGTAGCCAGCCTCTTCAACTGCTGCTATTACTTGGGCTTGGTCAACACTTTCATCAACGCTTAGGGTAGCTGTTCCAGTCTGAGATGAGACCTTGACGTCCGCAGCTCCTGGAAGTTTAGATAGCTCCTTGGTTACAGACATCTCGCAGTGACCACAGGTCATACCCTCAATTTTTAGATCGATAACTTTAGACATGCTTTCCCTTTCGTTGCCTCAATTATCCCATGCCCTTGAGCCTTGGCACACTTGAGTAGCCCCATGAAGTCGACCTTTCGCTTATGACTTAATCCTGTACAGAGGATTTACAGGCATCGGGCTTACCATTGAGTCATGAATCGAACATCAAAACTTGGCGCTTTAGTTCTAGGTATGTCACTGCTTGGGCTGAGCCTCTCAGGCTGTGCAACTACAAATACTCCAAACGGAGCAGATCAGAAGCAGATGGCTCCAGACTCACATCACGGCTCTGACCACACAATGACTATTACAGACAAGCAGAGCTTCGCTGAAGCTATGATTCCTCACCACCAACAAGCAATTGACATATCTGAATTTGCTCCTCTGAACACCACTAACCCGGAGATATTGGCTATCGCGGACAAGATTGTTGCGGGGCAGGGCCCTGAGATTGAAAAGATGACTCTCTGGCTAAATGGTAAGAGCGTCGATTACACAATGATGATGGACGGAATGTTGTCCACTACTCAGGTAAATACCCTGAGAGGTTTGAAGGAAGCCGAATTTGATATGCTTTACGCCCAGTACATGATTCAGCACCACGAAGGTGCGGTCAAGATGGCAGCCGATGCTTTAGGACTTGATGATCCAGAACTTACCGACTTTGCCAACGAAATTATCGTGACTCAAAGTGCTGAAATAGAAGAGCTGATGGCTCTGCTAAACAATTAGTCTGAACTTTAGGCAAGATAAAAGCCCCGAGGTCTTTTGACTTCGGGGCTTTTCTTGTGGACCTAAGGGGATTTGAACCCCTGACCCCCTGCATGCCATGCAGGTGCGCTACCAGCTGCGCCATAGGCCCGTGTAACTACCCCTAGATTACTACAAATCCAGAACTCTAGTTTGGCTGTCCCTAGAGGTAATTACTGCTCACAAACTTTATAAAGATTTTTGAGCAACTTCTCAGGTTTAGGCGTGTCGCCTGCTGTTTGTATGCCAAAGTATAGATACGTCAGAACTGGATAACGGGACTCAAAGCCCACAGTTGTATGACGGGTTATCACTGTTTTACCCATTACTCATAACCCATTGAAAGGTTAGTCAATTGACTACATCCAAATTAAGCCTTAAAGGCCGCATCACAGCACTATCCGCTTCCCTAGCGGTCGCAGCACTAGCTCTAACCGGTTGTGCTCCAGCCGAGAAGGCTGACTTCGGAGAACTAAACGTCCAGTTGTCTTGGATCAAGAACTCTGAGTTCGCCGGTGAGTTCTTCGCAGTAGAGAACGGTTACTACACCGACGCTGGCTTCTCAGCAGTAAACCTTGTTGCAGGTCCTGCAGCTACCGAAGCTGAAGTTCTTTCAGGTAACGCACTAGTTGGTATTGCTAACCCAATCTCAGCTGCTCCAATCATCTTGAATGAAGGTGCACCACTAAAGATCATCGGTACTACTTACCAGAAGAACCCGTTCACCATTCTTTCTCTAAAAGCTGGTGGAAACATCGAAACTGTTCAGGACCTAATTGGTAAGCGCATTGGTGTTCAGGCTGGCCCTAACGAGACATTGTTCGACGCATTGCTAAAGGCAAACGGTATCGATGCAGCTTCTGTTACTAAGGTTCCAGTTCAGTACGATCCAGCCCCACTGGTAAATGGTGAAGTTGATGGCTTCTTGGCTTATGTAACGAACGAATCTTTCGTTGTTGAAGACCAGGGTTACCCTGTAACCAACTTGCTATTTGCTGACAACGGCCTTCCGTTTGTTACAGAGAGCTTTGTTGTTACTCAGGATTCAATCGATAACAACCGTGCTGCTCTAAAGGCATTCCTAAAGGCAACCATTCTTGGTTGGAAAGACTCCATTGCTAACCCAGATGGTGGAGCAGACCTTGCTCTAAACACCTACGGTAAGGACCTAGGTCTAAATGCTAAGAAGGAGTACTACCAGTCAAAGACTCAGAACGAGATCTTGGTTCAGACAGATGAAACCAACTCGAACGGTCTATTCACAATCAGCGATGCAATGATTGCTCAGAACATCGCAACCCTAAAGGCTGCTGGATACACCATCACCTCAGAGCAGTTGTTTGACATGAGCCTGCTTGCTGAGGTTTATTCAGAGAACCCAGACCTAAAGGGCTAATCAACAAAATGTCTAGCACTACCGATGCCACTACTCAGAGCAATGCTCTGGGTAGTGGCATCACCATTTCAAATTTATCCAAGACGTTCAAAATAGGTAAAGAGAAGATTGTCGCTATCGATAATGCTTCTTTACACAGCGACAAGGGAAGCTTCCTTTCCCTACTCGGCCCTTCTGGTTGTGGCAAATCAACCATTCTAAGAATTCTGGCTGGCCTTGAAACACCAACGTCAGGCTTTGCAACAGTCGATGGGAAAGATCCTCAGGACCTTCGTAAGAACCATGAACTAGGTATTGCTTTTCAAGACTCGGCTCTACTTCCTTGGCGCAGTGTTGAATCAAATATCAAACTTCCACTTGAAATCTCAGGTGAAGAGCTAGACCCTAAGGTTCTAGCTGACATCATCAAACTTGTTGGCCTTCAAGGCTTTGAGAAGGCTAAGCCAGCACAACTCTCAGGTGGTATGCGCCAACGTGTTTCTATTGCTCGAGCACTAATTGTTCAACCCTCTGTTTTGTTACTAGATGAACCTTTTGGTGCATTGGATGATATGACCAGACAGCGTTTGAATCTTGAGTTACTCAGGATCTGGACAGAGAAGCCCGCTACAACCCTCATGGTTACTCATGGAATATCTGAAGCTATCTTCTTATCTGATCAGGTAGCGGTTATGAGTGCAAGACCTGGTCGTATTCAAGAAATTATTGAAGTTGATCTACCTCGTCCTAGAAACATCGAAATGATGAGATCTCCTGAATTCCACACCCTTGTTGACCAAGCATCTGAGTTGCTCTTTGGTGCTCACGGGGAGCTAGCTGCCGATGATTAGTAGCCGCCCTAGGTATCTCGGTGGCACCATAGGTTCTCTAGCAATCATCGGGCTATGGTGGATTTCTGCCCTAACCTTGTTCTCCAGAACTAACTCGGCAGGTGAACCTGTTACCGGCGCTATCCCAACTCCCCTAGAGGTAATCCAAGGTTTTAGTGTTGATGGCTTTGAGTTCTATTTCAAGAATGCATCGATTACTTTAGCTGAGGCGGGAATTGGATTCCTGGTGGGCAACATCGGCGCAATTGCACTAGCTGCACTTGCTTTGGCACTACCTAAATTCGAAAACCTTGCTACCCAAATAGCAGTTATTACCTATTGCATTCCTATCGTGGCTATTGGTCCAATCATTCGCTTAGTACTAGGTGCACCTGGCGAAGGAGAACCTGCAGGAGCTGCTATTTCACTAGCTGCACTAAGTGTTTTCTTCACCACCATGATTGGTGTGCTGACCGGTGTGAAATCAACAGATCAGGCAAGTCTTGATGTGGTGACTGTTTACGGTGGCTCTTCTTGGCACAGACTTATAAAGGTTCAGTTACTGTCAGCATTACCTTCAGTGTTCGCTGCTCTAAAGATTGCAGCTCCAGCTGCGTTTCTCGGTGCCATTCTTGGTGAGTATGTTGGCGGTCCTGACTTAGGTTTTGGTCCTGCTCTAGTAAATGCTCAGCAGAGTTTAGAGGTGGCTAGAGTTTGGGGCTTGGCTTTGGTTTCAGGGGCGATTGCAGGTCTTGGCTATTACCTCTTCGGGTTGATTGCTAGAAAAGTAACTCCGTGGTCTTCCAGTGGGAAGGCAGATAATTGAAAACTTTCTCTAAGAAACTAGGCAAAAGCCTTATCAACACAGTGTTCTCTCTAGTGGTGGTTACCTTGCTATGGGTAGTAGCTCTTTGGGCTTTTGATGTTTCAACATACATTGGTAAGAACCCATTGGATGTCTATAACTTCCTATTCACTAGAGAAGATGCGGTTGCAAACCAAGTGTTGGTAATGAGTGCACTAAATCAAACTTTGTATGATGCCAGCATTGGCTTTGCAGCTGGAATATTCTTGGCAACACTGATTGCAGTGCTGTTTGCTCTATCCAAAGGAATAGAGCAGGCACTTATGCCGATAGCCATGCTTCTTCGATCTGTTCCACTGATTGCAATGACACCCATCATCATCTTGATCTTTGGTAGAGGTAATGTGACTGTTGCGGTTATGGGGGCTATTGTTGTG
>Ga0209400_1000889_pt1 | contig 25520 bp, 39 predicted proteins | sample M_130807_EF_Meta_FD_187313 | JGI IMG/M metagenome (GOLD analysis project Ga0209400, IMG submission 187313) | Freshwater microbial communities from Lake Montjoie, Canada to study carbon cycling - M_130807_EF_MetaG (SPAdes) (version 2) | ecosystem: Environmental > Aquatic > Freshwater > Lake... | reverse complement strand
TAGGTTCTAATGCCACAATAACTTTTGGAGTTAATGATGGTTGGTATTACTCTTCAACCCCTCCTGCTCCATCAGTCTCTATTGCTGGATATGATTGGACAACTTGGAGCACAGGAACTGGAATTACGTATGCAACTACTGGAACAAGTTTAGATATTGCTTGGGATCTTCGTCCATTCCCACAACAAGATGCTTCTACACAAATGGCTCAAATAAGATTTAATGCTGATGTAAATCCAGTTAATGGCGCATGGATTGCAGATGTCACTGCAACTGGACCAATACCAAATAATGCAAGGTTTAATGTAAGAGAAACAACTAATGGAACACTTATTCCAATTACAGATACAAATTCTGGCGCTGGGTTTGCTGGACATATAAGTCAAGGTCCTGCCTTTACGCCTTATGTAGATCCAAATACAGAAACAGTTCAGGCAGCAGTAGATGCAGCAAACGCAACAATTGCAGCACTAAACCAAAGCCTTAGTCCAGTAGTTGCTCAGAACACTACAAACACATCAGCAATAAATGCTATTAACACAACCTCATTAATCAATACTTTAAATTCAGCGGTATCTACAAAAACAAGTTTACAAACACTATTAACTACAAAGGCTCAGGAGTTAACTACTGCTATTAGTTTACTTCCCGAGGTTCCAGCACCTCAACCAGTTCTTCCGCCTCTACCAGAGCCAGTCTATGAAGGAGTTCCTGATTTTCAACCATTACCTGTTGAGCAATCTCCTGAACCTGTTGTTGACGCCCCTGTTGAAGAAGTGCAACAACCAACCCAAGAACCTGAGACTGCTCCTGAGCCAGAACCTGAAGTCGCTCCCGAGCCTGCTCCAACGCCTGAACCAATTCCCGATGCTGCATCTGAACCACCTCTAACTGTAGAAGAACTTGGCTCTATGATAGATGATTTAGTTGATAATGGCGAACTATCTGCATCTGATGCACAAACAATTTTAGATACTTTAAGTGCAGATGGAGAAATTACCTCTGATGAAGTTAACAATCTATCCGAGGTTTTATCAGCAGATGGTGAGTTTACTGAAGCAGAAAGAACAGTAGTTGCAGAGGCTCTTATTGAAGCGGCAAATGGCGAAGCAGTTACTGCAGAAGATATACAAGATGCAGGACTTACTTACGAAGATCTTCCAGCAACAACTCCTGTAGAAGTTAGACAAGATGAAAATGGGAATCAAGTTATAATTGTTGCAGAAGTTGCTGCAGCCTTACAACTTTTGGAATCTCCTTCTGAATTTGTTGGCGCAATATTTAATGATCCAGGTCAAGCACTAACAGCCGTATTAAATATTGGTGCAGACATGAGTCTACAAGAACGTGAAGAAGCAACAAAGATGGTTGTTGCAACAGTAATTGCTTCAGGGGCAGCAATTAATGCAGCAACAGGTGCAGCCACATCTGCGGCTACAAATGCAGCAGGTACAACAAGAGGTAGCACTGGAGGCACAGCACCAAAAGGTGGCGGAACTGGTGGCGGACCTGCCTCTGGTAATGACAAACCAAAGAGAACGTTTAGGAGACGTACTAAATAATGAAACTACTTAAAGATATGGTTGACCAACTATGGACACTCCTAGGAATGTTTATTGCTTGGGTTGTACTTGATGGAAGTGCAAAAACTATCGTTGGATATGCAATTATTGGAACTTTAATTGCATGGGCTGTTACGTATCCACTGCGTAATCGAGAAGATTAAGGGACCATTTACTCCGAGGTTGGGCATTTTGTAAGGAGAAGTATGGATAAGAAAGCACTACAAGCAGCAGCAGCCACGTACCTACGTGCAGCACTTGCTGCATGTGCCGCTCTATACATGAGTGGTATTAATGACCCAAAGACTTTAGCAAACGCTTTTGTTGCTGGTCTTCTTGGCCCACTAGCCAAGGCGTTAAATCCAAAGGATGCGTCCTACGGATTAGGCGCTAAGAAGTAACTTCAAGAAAGGCAAAACAAATCGGATGACCGACAACATGATAATCACTATCTTTGCAACGGTAGGAATAATAACCGCAGCCCTATTAGGACTTCGTCAATTACTCCAACCTTACAAAGAAAAGGCAGATTCATTTATGAGTTGGTTTGAAGATTTTAAACGAGATTGGTCTGGAGAAGAGGAGTCTCCAGGCCGAGATCGTACTGCAGGAGTAATGGAAAGATTAAACCGCCTTGACGGAGAACTTTCCAGTAATGGTGGAAAGTCAACAAAAGATGTAGTAAACAAACTATATGATAACCAGGGAATCCTTATGGAGGCCTTTGTCGAGATGGGCGAACGTCTTATCAGCATTGAAGAATGCCTGTCAGTTAACAAGTCTGACCAAAAGATATAGGGGATGATAGACCTATGAGTTATGAAATTGGTAAGGGTCCTAATCTATTTAAGACGGCATTAGCACTGTCTAAAAAAACAATTGCTAACCCTATGCAAGAACATAATGCATACCAAGCCTCAAATATAGAACATGCTGTAATGATGGGGGCGGTTAATTACGAAGCAACTAAAAAACATACAGCACAACAGGCTCGTCTTTCTGAAAGAGCAGAACAAGGTAAGCACGAACGAGCAACTCACTTTGCAAACACTATTCAAGGATTTGCACAACCAGGAGCACAGGTATCTATTACACACGGAGGTATCTCTGCAAGTTATACTCCTAAGATGCCAACTACTCAAAAGCCAGGAAGAGTGCCTGTTAAGAAGAACAGGGGCGGAAAGAGACCGCAATAATGGCTGGGGCAATAGATAAGGGTCATAAATCGTACAATGACTTTAATGATGGCTATAACTCTCGTCAAAATCCACTAACTGCTATTGACAAGAAGATTTTAAATTTTGCTGTACGAGTTTCTAATAACCCGACTATTAAGACTCACGGACAAATTTTACGAAACTTTGGAATGTATCCTCCAGAATTTTGGACTAAAGCCCAAAATCTTTCAGATCATCCAGAGGTTGACCCACAAATGAAGGAACAACTCTCTAGGGTATTCCCAGAACCATCACGTCCAGGACCAATGAGTGGTGGAGCAGATGTAGACACAGAGAGCAAGAAGTTCTCTCACGGATTGGAGTGGTAAATGAAATGTGTTAATTGTGATAAAGATGCAATGTATGAGTATCAAATTTCAAAAGAAAATTCCGTACTTTATTGCGGTAAAGATCTTCCAAAATTTTTAGATGCTAGAAGACGTGCTGGTCTATTAAAGATTACAGAGGAATTTAAAGAGGCAAAAGAAAGTGCATTAGAAACTCTTTCCGCAAGTACAACAGAGTCAATAGAAGAACCTAAACCAGTTAAGAAGGCTTCAAAAAAGTCGGAAGAATAAATGAAGGTTATTCGCAAATTTGCGGTACAAGGTCATGCCATACCAACAGCCTCCCATAGTCCAAGGGGACCCTTTCCTCCAGAGGTTCTGGCTGGACCACAGATGGATCAAAGTGAGTATCACTCAGATTCATTACATGTAGCATTAGATGCTGTTCATTTCTTTAAATGTAAAGATTGTGACTCCATATTAGAAACAAACGAACTTAAAGACCATAACTGTGATGATTTTAAGTAGACTTAAGGCGCCTCTAAGCGCATGAGGTGAATACTAACTCTATAGAGAAAGAAGAACAAAATGGCAGTAAATAACGTAGGGAACTTGCTAGATACAAGTGGGCAAGTAGCAGTAGATTTTGTATGGGGAAATTTACCTATGCAACCAAATGATGACCGTCCAAATGCCGTAGGAGTAGTTGGTACCCCTGGTCGTCTTGATCCAGATGCTTCAATTCATGACATTGCATTATCAGGGTGGGGTGGTTATCCACTCTTTACAGCAAATGACCCAGGAGAAGAAATTGCTGGCGTTGCTTATATTAAAACTCCAAATGTACTTGGCTACACCGCTACAGAAGCAGTTGATGCTCTAAAGGATTCTGGTTATCTTGCAGGCAGTATCACTAACACAACTGGTGTAACAAACACTGCTACTCAACCAACTCGTATTAACGTAACTGCTACTACTGCAGCAACGGTATATGTTTCTGGTGGAACAAGTACATGGCCTGTAGGTACTAAGGTAACTATTGCAACAGGTACAGGTATTCCAACAGCACTTGTTGGTACTTGGACTATAACTGGTGGTTCAGCAAGCACGCTTATTATTGCAGGTTCAGAATGGACAGTTGCAGATACAGGCAGTATTACACCTGGAACTAAAGTAACTGGTGCAACAACAACTGTAAAAACTCAATCAGTTGCTGCAGGTGCAAACAGCAAGACAAAGAGCAGTTCAATTACAATTACTTCTTGGGCATAAGTAAGTAATTAATATGGCTCGTGTAGCAGGCGGGGGATCAGCCCGTGGTAAAAAAGCGGCTCTTCCGTCTGCACAGGAGTTACAGCAAGCAATAGGAGCAGGTTCTGTCTATGGGTTTTCTCAAAAAGAAACCCGTGGAATGTTTAACCTACTAGGACAGAGTCCCTTTTCAGGATTACCTACCGCCGCATCTAAGGGCGAGTTCTTTGAAACTGTATCTTTATTAAATGCAAATGAATCAATGGGTTATTATAATCCTCAATCAACCAACACTGCTGCCTCTAGAAATTTAGCGGGCCAAGCACTAGCGCCAGGATTAAATAGCGATGTCTACTACATAGACTCTCAAGGAGAGTTTGTTGATCGCTCTGCTTATCGTCAATCATATGATGTTGATGAAGATACTGGAGAGTTAATTGTTCCTGGTGAACAGGGTCCTCAACAAGGTGAATCAAACGCACCAGCACCATTATCAGTTGTACCAACTTCTACAACCAATCCAGAACGTCCACGCACTGTTGCTGCTGGGTATGACAAGGGTCGTGAAGTAATTACGGTAGTATTTCGTGATGGAACCTTCTATAACTACTACGAGGTGAGTCCCGTTCAATGGCAGGCATTTAAGTCCCGTGTATCAAAGGGACAGTTTATTTATCAAGAGTTGGATTATCATCCACGAGGTCCAGCAGATATGAATAACGTTCCTTCATACGCACGTCAATCTCTGTATAAGTTGACTCGTGCACTACAATTAAAAAATAGAGGAAAACAAAATTACGGTGGAACAAAGAAACAGAGTACAAAACAATCAAAGAGAAGGTAGTAATGCCAAAGGTACACAATATCGGACCCAAGTACTTCATTCAATTGACTAACTTCCCATTTAAGTGGGGGTTCAAGGTTATAGTTCGTGGCTGGACGCAAGAGATTGAGCCGCCATATAGGACATCTACACCTTTTATAGTACGCTTACCTAGGTATAAAGCCTTGGCCCTTGGCAAATGGGCGGGTACTAGAACAGAGGAAGAAGCATTAAACTTGGCATTAGGAAGGCGGGATTTAACTTATGAAGATTTTTCAGAAGAAGCAGGTTGGACACCAGCCCCAGACTCGGATAGAGAAGCGGGTGGCAATAATCCCTACTCCAGATTTGATCTCATGGATGGAGCAGTCGATGTATACGATTGGCAAACATATTACAATTTGGCAAAGGCTGCAGAGTGAAGCAGATCTTGATGAGATCCTTATGGGTGCTGAAGCATTCCAAGCAATTGCTAGAGAATTAAAGCGACGCTCTAAAACTGTGTTATGATTAACTGTCTTACTCTCTTACAGGTCAGGCGTTAACCCATCCTAGTGATGGGTTTCGCTATTTAATAAGGACACTATGGAATCTGGATACGATAAAGATAAGTTTGAAGAAATCAATCCTGAGTTTTATCTAGGTGATGAAAAACCTGTTGACGAAAACTTTGAAGAAAAGTTAGATGAATTATCTCAAGAATTTGTAAATAAATTAATAGATAAAATGATGGACTTTTTAAAGGTCCTTGTAGGACATGATTTACACCCTTATCAAAAGCCCCTGGCACGACGGATTATGGAATCAGTAATTATTAATGATGGTGAAGAAGTAACTGCGTTAGCATCACGTCAGTCAGGAAAATCTGAAACTGTTGCGGATACTGTAGCAACTTTAATGATTCTTCTTCCACGTCTTGCAAAACTTTATCCAGATCTATTAGGTAAATTTAATGATGGAGTATGGGTTGGGTTATTTGCTCCTACTGAATCTCAGGCTGAAACATTGTTTGGTCGTGCCGTTACACGTCTAACTTCGGAAAGAGCCGTAGACATTATGGGGGATGTTGAAATTGATGACTCTGCAGTTCGTGTTGGTGGAGTAACTCGTCAAATTAAATTAAAAAACTCTGGCTCAACAATTACTATGATGACTGCTAACCCTCGTGCAAAGATTGAGTCTAAATCTTTCCATTTAATTATTATTGACGAGTGTCAAGAAGCAGATGATTTTGTTGTATCTAAATCTATTTCTCCTATGCTTGCATACTACGCAGGAACTATGGTTAAAACTGGAACGCCAACTACAAGTAAAAATAACTTTTATAGATCTATTCAATTAAACCGTAGAAGACAAACTACTAAGGGTAATAGACAAAATCATTTTCAATGGGATTGGAAAGATGTTTCTAAATTTAATCCAAATTATGAAAAGTTTATTCGTAAAGAGATGTTACGTATCGGAGAAGAATCTGATGAATTTCAAATGTCTTACAATTGCAAGTGGTTACTAGAAAGGGGTATGTTTGTTACTTCTACGATTATGGATAACTTGGGGGACACTTCTCAAGAACTTGTTAAAGTATGGCACAAGACCCCAGTTGTTGTCGGCATTGACCCTGCTCGCAAAACTGACAGTACAGTTGTTACTGTTGTTTGGGTTGATTGGGATCGTCCTGACGAGTTTGGTTATTTTGATCATCGAATCCTTAATTGGTTAGAACTACAGGGTGATGATTGGGAAGAACAGTACTTTCAAATTGTTAACTTCTTAAGTAACTATGATGTATTAGCAGTTGGTGTAGATGCTAACGGTGTTGGTGACGCAGTTGCTCAACGTTTAAAACTTTTATTACCACGAGCAGAGGTAATGCCTATAACATCCAGCCCTTCAGAGCAATCCAAAAGGTGGAAACATCTGCAGGCTTTAATTCAACGTCAGATGATTTCTTGGCCTTCTCATGCCAAAACTCGACGACTTCGGACTTGGAAACGGTTTTATCAACAGATGGTTGATGCTGAGGTTCAATACAAGGGTCCAAATTTTTTGGTTGCTGCACCTGATGAATCATACGCTCATGATGACTTTGTGGATAGTTTGGGTATAGCGTGTTCTTTAACACAAGATCTCGTTATGCCAGAAGTTGTTTCTTCTAGTAATCCTTTTTTCTAGTTAACCCACACAAAAGCCTAAAAAGGGTGGAAACTATTACCAAGGAAAAGGCCTTTCCCAAATCAATCCTTAAGGAGTCATAAATGACAATATCACCAGCACCTCGTTTCCCAGAGCGTGCACCACAAGTATATGAGATGAAGGGTGCAGGCAACGAAACACGCCGTGGACCACTTCGTTTCGAAGAAGGTATTGCAACTGATACTGATGTTCCAAACGATTTTCAATTAGGAATGGAACAAGGATCTGCCGCTGCGGCTGGTCGTCCAAACCGTAATGCTCCAGTATGGCAAAAATCTGCTGCTGAAACATTAGCAGAGCGTGCACACGTAGGATCTGCTTCATGGGCAGAAGCACCAACTTATCTTGGTGAGTTTGCACATGGAACAATGAACGACTACTCAGCCGCTCAGATTGAGACAGTTGCTCGTTCAGGTGGACGTACACAACGTCAATCACCAACAGTCGTAAACGACTAAGTAACTTATTAACACCTAACTCCGTTCATGCTATAGGGTATGAGCGGAGATTGGTCATCTACGGAGGAGACGTAAATGCGTAAACCTGGTAATCCAAAATTGTATGCAATGTTTGTTGCACAGGCACGGGCTAAATATTCTTCTTATCCAAATCCAGGTGCAAGTGCTTGGGTTAGTAAAAAGTATCAACAAGCAGGTGGACAGTATATTGAAACTACTGAAGCAAGTCGTCGTGCTAATATGGCTAAAAAGAAAAAAGAAAACGAAGATAGTAAAAAAAGTGAAAATAAAAAAGACGTAAAAAAATCTAACAAAGAAAAAGATAAAGGCAAGAAGTAATGTCATTTTTGGACTTTAGTCCGCCGTCATATAGAGCGGCATCTTCTGATTTAACTATTTCTATTTCTCCATTAGGATTAGTAGAACTTGCTGATGAAGAGTTTGAGGTTCACGGTCCTCGTTTAAACCGTTACTCACTTAACTGGGCAATGTATCTAGGACATCATTGGGGGTATCGTCGTGAGCAAGGTGAGATGCAAATCGCCGTTAACTATTATCGGGCTTTTAACGATTATCTTTCCCGTTTTACTTTTGGTCGTGGCGTTCACTTTCGCTCTCCAAAAGCGACTGAAGCGATTGTACCTGACAGGTTGGAACGTGTTTGGGAAGTAGATAACGATAAAATGCGTGTCCTTCTTGAGATGGGACAACAAGGCGGAATTACTGGGGATTGCTTTGTAAAAGTAGCATACGAAGAACCTTGGACAGACTCTGCAAATCTATTGCATCCTGGTCGTGTTCGTATTCTTCCAATGAACTCATCCTTTTGCTTTCCAGAATTTCATCCACATGATAGAACAAGATTATTAAGATTTAAACAAAAGTATCGTTTTTGGGGAACTTCTTTAGAGGGTACTCGTCAAGTATTTACTTACACTGAAATTCTTACCGATGACATAATTGAAGAGTATGTCAACGACGAACTAATCGATTCACGACCAAATCCACTTGGCGTAATCCCTGTAGTTCACATACCTAATGTTCCTGTTTCAGGATCACCGTGGGGTCTCTCAGACGCACACGACATCATCACTATAAACCGTGCATACAACGAAATTAGCACTGATGTTGCAGACATCATTAACTACCACGCATCACCAGTAACGGTAATCGTGGGTGCTAAAGCCTCTAACTTAGAAAAGGGCGCAAAGAAGGTTTGGGGCGGTCTTCCAAAAGACGCCCAAGTCTTCAACTTAGAAGGCGGTGCACAAGGTATAGACGGAGCCTTAAAATACTTAGAACTTCTAAAAAGATCTATGCATGAACTTATGAACATTCCAGAAACTGCGCTTGGACAAGTTCAACCAATTTCAAACACTTCTGGTGTAGCACTATCTATTCAATATCAACCATTGATGAATCGTTATTCACAAAAGGTAGCCCAATACGGAAAAGGCTTAGAAAAAATTAACGAGTTAGTATTAAAGACGCTTGCAGTTAAAGAACCAGAAACCTTTACCTATACTCCAGATGAAGATGGACCAATTAAAGAAGGTCAATACACACAATTAGATCCTAATGATCCAGTTACTTACATTAACTATGCACAATTCCCACAACCACTTCCTCTTGATAAGTTGATTGTATTAAACGAGATTCAAACCAAATTAGGAATGGGATTAGAGTCAAAAGAAGGTGCTTTGCGTCAACTTGGTGAAGAATTCCCAGAAGAAAAATTGCTTGAAATTCGTCACGAACTTATGGCTGATGCTGAGGCTGATGGTGCCTTGCAATTAATAAAGATTCAAATTCAAAAACAAATTATGGATATGACTGGAATGATGCCAGGACCTGATGGCAATAGTGCTATTCCAATGCAACCTACCGTTATAGGTGATGGTGATGTAATGGGAGACGGAATGCAAGGTCCTCAAGATCCTGATAATCCCTTAAATCCAGCCAGCCAGGAGAGTAAAGAGATTGAGGTTCAGGCTGAGGCTGAGATAAGAAACAAACTTGTCACTGATGCTTATGGAACAAAAATTCCACAAAGAAGGACAGTAGACAGGGATTAATTAGATTTCTGATGTAAAATCAGAATTTACCAAGACATATGCATTTAAATGTAATGCAATTGTCTTGTTAAAACCCAGTGATACGCCGAAAGGCATTCGGACAACGACCCAAGAAAGATAAGTGAACCCTATGGAAAATACAGTAGAAGCCGCTGATTTATTGTCACCAGAAATACTGGCTGCAATTCCAGCACAAGAAAATCCAAGTGAGGTAGGTTCTGTGTATAGCGCAGATGACATTGCTAAGGCTCGTGAGCAAGAAAAAGCAAAGTTATACCCACAAATGGAAAAGATGAAAGAAGAACTTTCATCTTTAAAGAAGGCTCGTGAAGAACAAGCCGCTAAAGAAGCAGAACGTGAACAACGTAATGCTGAAGAGTTACTTCGCAAAGAAGCACAGAAGAAAGAAGAAGAAGAATCTGAACTTTCTTTTAAAGACCTCCTAAAAAAGAAGGAGCAAGAATTTCAGGCTCAATTAGAGGCTGAGCGTCTTGAGAGAGAACGTGCCTTTGCTCTGTTAGAACAGGAACGTAAGTTTCAAGAAGTTATGAATTATCGTCAACAAAGAGTTGAGCAAGAGCGGGAAAATATTGTTCCTGAATTGATTGACTTGATTGACGGCAACAGTGCAGATGAAGTAGAGCAGAGCATCGCAATGTTGAAAGAAAAATCTGCTCGAATTTTGTCATCTGCTCAACAAGCAATGCAAAGCGCAAGACAACAAATGGCAGGAACTAGAATTACTAATCCTGCCGCAGGACCCCTCGATAATGATTCGGAACAAAAATCGTACTCACCTGATTCGATCAGGGAAATGTCATTGGCGGATTATGCGAAACAAAGAGCCAAACTACTTGGCACAGCAGCCAGCAATCGTGGTCAGGGACTGTTCGGTTAATCCCAAACAACTACTAGGAAAGGACTTGACCTAAATGGCAAGTGCAATTACAGGTACAGGGCAACTCGCAGGCGCCCCAACCGCTTACTCAGGCTCAAATACAAGCCTGAACCAAGCAATTCAAACAATCTGGTCGAAAGAAATTTTGTTCCAGGCAATGCCAATTCTTCGTTTCGAACAATTCGCAGTTAAGAAGACTGAACTAGGTGTAGCACCTGGTCTTCGTGTGAACTTCCTTCGTTACAAGAACTTCGCAATTGATCCAACTCCTCTTACAGAAGGCGTTCGTATGACAACAAACGCACTTACTGCAGAGCAAATCGCAATTACAGTTGCAGAGCACGGTTATGCCGTTGCTGTTTCTGAATTGCTTCTTAATGCATCATTTGATGATGTAATGGCTTCGGCATCTCGTCTTCTAGGTCGCCACATGGCACAGTACCTAGATGTACAAGCACGCAACACTCTCTCTGCTGCAACTTCAGCAGTCTTTGGATACAACCGTTCAGCACTACAAGGTGTTAACGATTGGTACAACGAAGGCACAGCAGCAACAGCAGTTGCAGAACTTGATGGTGGGTTTAACCTATCAACAGGTGCTGTAAAAGATGCCGCTCTTACCCTTGCTGGTAAGAACATCCCTCGTTTAGGCGAGACATACGTAATGTTCGTTCATCCAAAGCAGTCACGAGATATTCGTTCGAACCCAGAGTTCATCGAAGTAACTAAGTACGCTGCTCCAGGTAACTTCATGTTAGGTGAAATCGGACGTCTGTATGACGTAGTATTTATCGAAACCACACAGGTTAGAAAAGTACTTGCTGCAGAAAGTTACGGAAACTACACCGCTAACGTTGGTGCTCCAGCAAATCAGTATGAAGTTCCTGTAAAGGCTAACACAGCCCCAGGACAAGGTGGTAACCCAGTATCTGCAGATTACACAGCAGAAAAAGGTTATTTCACCTCTGAGTCTGGTTGGACTGCAGACATCTATGAAGCAATCATGATTGGTGACAATGCATTTGGTCACGCAATCTCACTCCCTGTTGAACTACGTGATGGTGGCGTTCTTGACTTCGGTCGTGAGCACGCTCTTGCTTGGTACGCAATTTGGGGTCTTGGCGTAATCACAGATCAAGCGATCTGTAAGGTTTACACCAACTAATTGATTTACCCTGATGTCTGGGAGCCATACTCCTTCTTTGGCTCCCAGCCATCAACAACTAACTTAGGAGAATAAATATCGTGGCAAATACACAAACAAGTCCGCTTGATGCAACAGGCAGAGCAGCGGAACAAGCAACAAAAAAGAATGCGTCAGAACTAAAGAAGCGTAAAGAAGAACTTTCTATCGCTACTCAAATTGAGGCGGAGAGTTTGGAAAAGGATGTATTCGATCCTAAAAAACCAGACGTTCCTCTTGTTTTAGATGATATTGAAAATGTCGGAGTATCAACTGCTGGAGACTATGTAGTCATCCGCACAATTACTGACGTTGACGAGATGACCTATGGAGTGGGTAATGTTTACACCTTTAAAGCAGGTGTTAAATATAGAGTTCCATCAAGTCTTGCAAATTATTTAGAACAACTTGGCTATATTTGGCGGCCTAACTAAATTTAGCCCGTCGTTAATAGTCCGACTCTCAACTGGTTCCCGCCCTCCTCCCAGTTGGGAGTTGGACCTTTTTTTGCGCTGAATAAATTCTTAATACACGAGATGATTGGCATAGAATTTTAATGGAGGTTATGTGGCTACGATTGCAAGCCTTGCGGATCGCTTAAGGTCTGAAATTGGGGATACCCCTAAATCTTTTGTCTACACCTTTACTACAGATGGCACTACTAATAGGTTTTTAGTCCCCTATTCTCCTCTTGATGGAGCAAACCTAATAGTAAATAAAAATGGCATCGAGATCTCTGCGGATGTTGAAGTTGAAGAGGCAACTGGCTATCTTGTTTTTGATGATGTACCTGCTAATGGTGACGATATAATTGTTGCTGGAAACTACTTTAGATACTTTACAACAAACGAAGTTCAATCTTACATAAACATAGCGTTTTTAGAACACTCAGCCTTCCACACCGATGCCTATGGTCGCAGTGTTAGTCTGCAGAATATTCCTACACTTGAAGAGTATCCCGTAGTTGTTTACGCATCAACTCTTGCTTTGTATGCTTTAGCAAATGATGCCGCTTTTGATATTAACGTCTTTGCTCCAGATGGGGTGACAATACCACGATCTGAAAGATACCAACAATTGATGCAAATGATTCAAACTAGAAAAGAACAATACAAAGAACTTTGTTCTCAACTTGGTATTGGTATGTTTAAGATTGATGTCTTTAGTTTTCGCAGAATTTCAAAGACTACTAATCACTACGTGCCAATTTTTCAACCACAAGAAATCGACGACCGTTCAGCCGCTACTCGTGTCCACCTGCCTACTCCTACCTACGGCAATGTGGAGACTCCAGTATCAGTTGTTACTCAGGATCTCTTTGTCTATGAGGGAGATGCCTACGAATTTACAATTGTTCTTGACTTTGAGGTAGATACCTATACTGCAAAATCCGAGATTCTTGGCGTAGGAATTCCTGGAGTTATAGCAACTTTTACAATTACATTTCCAAATGTTGGTACAGCAGATGGAGCAGGTCTTCGTACTCTAAAATTAGCACTCACTGGAACACAGACACGTATGTTGCCTAGTACCTCTTATTATGATGTTCAGTTAACTAAAGACGGAGTTACCCACACATACGTTAGAGGAAAGATATTTAAGACTGAAGAGGTAACAGAATGAGTCAGTACGTAAGACCAGGAACTACTGTTCCAATTGTAGTAAATGACGTAATCTTAATAACTACACCCTCTAGTACTCAGGACTTTGGAACAACTAGCGGTACCCTAGAGCCCCAGGCTCTAGCCTACGAACATACCCAAGGAGCAGTTAGTTCCTCTTGGATAATTACTCATAATTTAGGATTTAAACCTAACGTTACAGTTGTAGACTCTGGGGGTACAATATATGAAGGTGAAATAACTTATACTAATTCGAACTCACTTACGGTCTCGTTCTCCCAAGCCTTTTCAGGAAAAGCATATTTATCTTAAGGAGATAATGTAAATGGCCCGTAAGTTTTTAACCCCGATTGATTTAAACAAATTAGAATTACAAAATGCAAGAATACAAAACTTAGCGACCGCTCCAGCATCTCCCGTAGTTGGTCAAGTTTATTTTGACACAGTATTATTATATCTACGTACATGGAATGGCACTGCATGGATTAATGCAAGTCAAGGTTCTCAAGGAACTACTGGAGCACAAGGTACACAAGGTACCCTTGGTGCACAGGGAACTCTTGGAACACAAGGTGCGGTAGGTAGTCAAGGTACTGTTGGTTCACAAGGAGCAGTTGGCTCACAAGGTACAGTAGGTTCCCAAGGAACTGCTGGTGCACAAGGTTTAAACGGTTCTAATGGTGCTCAAGGTACACAAGGTACCTTAGGTGCACAAGGTGCTGTAGGTTCTCAAGGAACTCAGGGAACTCTAGGTTCACAAGGTACTCAAGGAACTTTAGGTTCACAAGGTACACAAGGAACTTTAGGCGCACAAGGTACTCAAGGAACATTAGGTGCTCAAGGTCTTGACGGAACTCAAGGTACTCAAGGTACTGAAGGTTCATTTGGTGGTATTACAGTTGAATATACCTTCAGTACTAGCACAACTATGTCAGACCCAGGCGATAATTTTGCTCGTTTCAATAATGCTGCATTAACCGCAGCGACCAGTCTTGCATTAGACATTAACCCTTCTGATGGTAACTACGATGTCTCTAACTTCTTACAAACTATTGATGATTCAACATCTACTATTAAGGGTCACGTAAAAGTATCTAAGAAAAATAATACTTCTGTTTTTGCTCTTTATACAATTGCTAGTGTTGCTGATCAAACAGGTTGGTTTACTGTTGGCGTTGCTTATGTTTCTGGTAACGGAACCTTTAGCAATAACGATGAACTTCTATTTACATTTGCTCGTACTGGTGATGTCGGTGCTCAAGGAACCCAGGGAACAACTGGTTCTCAAGGCGTACAAGGAACATTAGGTTCACAAGGAACTCAAGGTACCCTTGGATCTCAAGGTACTGTTGGATCTCAAGGAACTCAAGGTACTGTTGGTTCTCAAGGTACAGTTGGCTCACAAGGAACTGTTGGTAGCCAAGGTACTCTTGGTGCACAAGGTGCAGTTGGTTCACAAGGAACTGTAGGTGCACAGGGAACTCAAGGTACTGATGGAACTCAAGGTGTACAAGGAAGTGTTGGTACTCAAGGAACCCAAGGTACTGTTGGATCTCAAGGCGTACAGGGAACTGTAGGTTCACAGGGAACCCAAGGAACTCTTGGAGCACAGGGAACTGTTGGTAGCCAAGGTACACAAGGAACTCTAGGTACTCAAGGTTTACAAGGTAAAGAAGGTAACTTTGGCGGTGTAACTGTTGAATATGCATACAGTACAACCACCGCAATGTCAGACCCAGGTTCAACAAATATACGATTTAATAATGCATTTTTAGCATCTGCAACTCATCTTGTAATTGATGATGAAGATGTAAATGCAACAAACATCTCTTCATATTTAGCAACTATTGATGACTCTACATCAACAATTAAGGGTCACGTAAAAGTATCTAAGAAATCTAATGCGGCTGTATTTGCAATGTATGCAATCAACTCAATGGTTGATGACACAGGTTTCTTTAATTTAGATATTACATACTTATCTGGTGCTGGTTCTTTATCAAATACCGATGCAGTTCTTGTAACTTTTGCTCGTACTGGTGACGTTGGAGCCCAAGGTACTCAAGGTACACTCGGAGCCCAAGGCGTACAAGGTACAGTCGGATCTCAAGGAACCCAAGGAACTCTAGGAGCCCAAGGTACAACAGGCGCTCAAGGTACACAGGGCACAACAGGTACTCAGGGAACTGTTGGATCTCAGGGAACTCAAGGCGTACAAGGAACACTAGGAGCGCAGGGTACTCAAGGTACCCTTGGATCTCAAGGTACTGGTGGAATCCAAGGAACTGTCGGTTCACAGGGTACTGGTGGTACTCAAGGCGTACAAGGTACTTTAGGTACTCAAGGTGCTACTGGTGCTCAAGGCACACAGGGAACTCTTGGTGCACAGGGCGTACAAGGAACTCTTGGAGCCCAAGGTACAACTGGTGCTCAAGGCACACAGGGAACTCTTGGTGCTCAAGGTGTTCAAGGAACACTAGGTGCTCAAGGTGTTCAAGGACAATCTGATCGCTACAAGACAACCTCTACAACTACACGTTCAATTGCAGTAGCAAACAACGTAAGTTTTGTACTGGTTGATCCAAATCTTTCATACTCAGTAGGTCAAGACGTAGTAGTTGCTTACGATGTAAACAACAACATGTCTGCAACTGTAGTAAGTTACACAGCAAACACTGACACACTCGTCGTAAACGTTAATGACGTTAGAGGTTCAGGAACATACTCTGCATGGTCAATTAACCTAGACGGTGCTACTGGTGTACAGGGTACAACTGGTGCACAAGGTACTCAAGGTACATTAGGTACTCAAGGAACCCAGGGAACTCTTGGTGCTCAAGGTACACAAGGAACTGTAGGTTCACAAGGAACCCAAGGAACTCTTGGTGCTCAAGGTACACAAGGAACTCTTGGAACTCAAGGTACCTCTGGTCAACTTGGAACTTACGCAGAGACTATTACTCCAGTATCTCCATATTCAGCAACAACCTTTACAATTACACACAGTCTTGGAACACGAGATGTGTTAGTAACTGTTCAAGACGCTACCTACAACGAAGTAGTTACTGATGTAGTTGCATCAACTACATCTGCTGTAACTATCGGATTTGCAGTTGCTCCTGTTTCAGGTGAAACATACAGGGTAGTAGTTAAGGCTTAATACGTGAGTAAAAAAGCACTCGTACCATTAAACCTGTTTGCAGGAGGTTCAACACCTACTGGTAGATATGTTGGAGATGCTTATTTTGATACATCTTTAGGACGTCTAAAGATTTATAACGGCTCTGTTTGGCTTGAATTTCTTCCTACAAGTCAAACAGAGGAAATTCTGTATATTGATGGTGGCTTATATAGCACAGCATCTTATGGAGCAACCTCTGACGGGGGTTATCCAGACTCAGATTACACCTCTGAATATGATGGTGGTGGAGTATGGAGCACTGCTTTATATCCAGATGGTCCACCAATTGATTTTTATGATGGTGGAATTTTTTCTACAGTTTATACCGCAAGTTTAGATGCTGGAGCCTACAATACTGTTTATACTGAAACAGGAATTGATGCAGGAGTTGTACAACAACCGTAAAAAGTTGCAAGTTAAAGATCTAGGAGATCATCAATGTCAACACTAAGAATTCAATCTCGCAGAGGCACAGCAGCACAGTGGACTTCTGCAAATCCAATCCTGTTTTCTGGTGAATCTGGATTTGAAACTGACACAGGTAAATTTAAAATTGGTGATGGTACAACTGCTTGGACTTCTCTTAATTATCAAAATATTAGTGGTGCTCAAGGAACCGCTGGTACACAAGGAACTTTAGGTACAACTGGTAGCCAGGGAACCCAGGGAACACAGGGTACTCAAGGTACTCAAGGTACTCAAGGTACTCAAGGTTCTCAAGGCATTGTTGGTAGCCAAGGAACAACTGGTACTCAAGGAACTTTAGGTACTCAAGGAACTGTTGGTGCTCAAGGTGCTGTTGGTAGCCAAGGAACTACTGGTACTCAAGGAACTTTAGGTACTCAAGGTACACTCGGTTCTCAAGGTACTACAGGTGCTGGTACACAGGGTACACAAGGTACTCAAGGAACTTTAGGTTCTCAAGGTGTACAAGGATCTGCAATTCAAGGTACGGCAGGAACTTCTCCTTCAGGAACAGCCTCAGTTTCAGATGTACTAATGCTTGGTGGAATGTAACTAAAGTAATTCTGTACTACCGTTATGAATTTGACTGTATTGCGCTGCCTCTAATAAAAACTTTATAGGTTTATACACCTGTGGTTTTACTGTATAGGTATTAAATTTTATTTGATTCTCTTCTTGTTTTATTCGAAAATTAAATATATACCAATCTATAGGGCAGTTAATTCCTTTAAATTCAACATCAGCAATAGTCTTTTCTGCACCCCGTCTACTAATTGCGTACCCAGCGCAAGACCACTGTTGATATGATTTACAAATATACTTTTCATTTAAGTCATGCTCAGATTCATTATAAGCAAACAAAGAATCATCAGGAACAAAAAGTGAAAAGAAATCCCATATAGGCATAAGTTCATTCATGTACATCTTAGCAATAACTTTAAAATTCTTACTAATAACTATGTCGTCTTCAAAAATTATTAACACATCTTTATCAGATTCTAAAAACTTTTTATAAGCCAAGTAAGTACTTGCCCAAACTCCCACAACCCCAGAACTTGGTGGAAAAGTTTCCCCTGGCTTACAAAAGTCAGTAACTGTATTTACTTTAAATTTAGGTGTTTGATTAACAAATGCTTCAGCCTTATCAGCGGTATTTAAGTATATAGTAGGGGAGCCAAGACGAGGCAAAAAAGACATAGATTTTAAAATGCCCTCATAAGATTTGTTTCTTAATCTATTTCCAGTATCAATATGAAAGACTTCAAAGCAGGCGTTATCTAACACTTTTCAATCCATACCTGATAGCCAGATTCAATGATGTTATATTCACCCTTACAGACATTGAGGAAGCAGTCAACGCCCCTTTTAGGCTCTAGGTACTCCTTACCGCCGTAGTTCCATAGATAGTCATCAAATGCCATCACCCCACCTGATTCCAGGTGCCTGAAGCCATTTAAACCATCCATAGCGGTCTGTAGGGCGGTGTGGTCGCCATCTATGTATATGAAGTTATATGAACTAGCGTTACGAATAAAGAACTCATCACTGGTCATCTTGTGCTTTAAGATTCTTCCATCCTTTGGGAATCTTGAATCATAGTAAGCCTCTACTGAAACAAAATCCAAAGATTCATGGGCGGTCTCTTTACTGCCCTCCCACGTATCTACATCATCTAGGTATTCGATCTCTCGATTATTAAGGAGCCACTCGGTGGCGTCTCCTGTGTAGGTTCCAATTTGCAGTGCACGAAGTGGAACACTTGGCACATGTCTAAAGTACTTTTCTACATCTTTAAACCAATTAGGAAACATTAGTTAAACAACTTTAGGTTATTAAGACATCCATTTATGTACTCTTCAGTCATAGAGTAATCATCTAGTAGGTGCTGGAATAAGGCTTTACTTTCATCTCTGCGTCCAACCCACCAACTAGCAACAGCCTTTTCAAACAGTAAGCAGTATGTGCCGTTGTATTCAACGTACCCTGGAAGTGGTTGATTGTGAGCATTAGTTGCAAATAATAAACCTAACTCTGCATATGTAAAGCACTCTTGATACTCTCTGTTGCGCTCTTTAATTCTAGACAATAAAAAGTAAGCCTCTGGTCTATTTGGTAAATAGGCAATGGCCTGCATAATGTTGTTGTATACAGTTTTATTTCTGTCTCCTTGGGCACCCCAACACAGGGCCATCTTTAATAACGAGGTATATGTAATTAGTGGTTGAGTCTTGTACCCGTATTCAGCCGCTCTTAAATAAAACCCTGCAGCAGATGCATACTGCAACTGCTCTTCATAAGCAGCAGCCAGGTTAAAGTTAATCTCGGCATCAAAAGGATTTTCAGCCAGTTTTAAGGCTACATCTTTAATTTCCATAAGACATGGACTCCGTAATCATTTCATTAATAACCTTCTTAGGAACTTCAAGAAGGAAAGCACAATTATCTTGAACTCCAAAAGTTAATACTAACTTTCCTTTTATAAGAGTAGCCCCTACACAGAACTCAATTGGTGTATCTAAAAAAGAAAAGGGGGATGTAATACCTACAAAGTTAAATTCTTTATCCCAGACAATCATGCGATGTCTGTATACGGAATCTTTTTGATTTAAATAATTTTTCCAAAGTGCAACCTCATGAGTAAAGGCAATGTAGTAATCTCCCCAAGCAATTACATTTGTACCACCACGTTGATCAGGAGAAATCGGCGGAGTTTCTTTTACCAGTACCTGCTCACACTCAGACTTATCAGGATTAGCCTTAACAATCTCAGTAGGCATAGCCCATTTAACAAAGTGATAAGGCATGTCAAGGATAGGCATCCAATTCTTTTCACAGTAGGAGTTAACATCCACAGGAGGCGGGATACGAACTCTTTGTACCTCTGTGGCTGTCCAATTCTCTTTATCTAATTCGATCTTGGAGTACTCCATGCGACCCTGCCCATTGGTCGTGGTATCTCGACGCACACCAATCAGGTAGTAGTTACCATCCCACTGCGTGATGCGTACATCCTCCTCGCCAACAAACTCCCAGATAGATGGAACATCTAACTTTGAGTAATCAACTTTTGTAAAATTAATTAGATTGTAATCCTTGTCAAGACGGCCTAGGTAGTTGGTCGTAACTAGCCGTTGGTCTTTTTCAGGATGTAGATAGGAGAGTGGTCCCCAAGGACTAAAAAAACGTTGATCTTTTTCTGAATGATATAGGGTGTAATTTACATGACGAATATTTACTAAGATATCGCCATCATCATCAACAAAAATAGATGGATTCATTAAGCCCATACCAGCGGTGGTTGAGTGGGGTAAAATTAGAGGCATTAATTTGCCCCCTTGGAAAACCGATTTTTGCACCAAATTCATAGGGACACTTTAGCCCACATAAGCAGCCCGTACCAATTAACCTTTACTTGTTTACCAGTACAAGTAAAATTTTATTAGGTACCTTACTAGTACCTTTACTTAAGGAGTCACATGGCAACAACATATAAGGTATTAGGGCAATCTAATCCCTCAGCAACAACAGCAACAACTCTATATACAGTACCCTCCGCTACTTCAACGGTAGTATCCACAATCACGGTATGTAATCAAGCAGCCTCTGCTGCTACTTTTCGGGTTGCTGTAAGACCTGCTGGTGCAACACTTGCAGCACAGCACTACGTTTCTTATGATGCAACTGTGGCTGCAAATGATACGACAGCCCTTACATTAGGTATTACTCTTGCTACTACCGACGTAGTAACCGTGTATGCATCAACTGCAACTGTTTCATTTTCAGCATTTGGAAGCGAGATTGCATAATGGCTATATCTAAACTTAATGTTGTTACTGCAGGACCCAACGCAAGTTCTGTTACAGTACCTGCGGCAAACACAAACTATTCCGCAACAGTGGCTTTAACTGCTGCTGTTTATACTGTTACTTGCGCTACTACGGTACTAGCAAGAGTTGCATTTATGTCAAGTGAAACAACAGTAGTTGCTACAGCAGAAACTGCTTCTGGAACTGTAGCCGTAAATATTCCTTCTGCTGTAAACCGTATAAAACTATGGACTGATGCTGGTACAAGTATTGTTGTTACAATTACATTAGTAGCGTCTGCTGTAGCACCCGTTGCTGTTAGTGGGACTCTGGATACAATTACATCTTCAACAACATATACAACAACATCAACCTCTGGTTACGCCTATGTTATGGCTGCTGGCGGTGGCGGTGGCGGTGGCGGTGGTGGTAACGGTGGCGGTGCTGGTGGCGGTAGCGGCGGTGCTGGAGCGTCACACATAGCACTTACAGGTTCCCTTCCAGTTACTATTGGTGCTAATGGTACTGGTGGACCTGGTGGAACAAATGGAACTGACGGAGGAACAACCACCTTTGGTGGAATTACTGCTACTGGTGGAAAATCCCCAACTAATGGCTCACTTGGTTATGGCGGTGGCGGTGCAGGTGGAACAGCAACTGGCGGTACTTGGAATGTTCCAGGAAATGCGGCGGCTTCATCACCTGGTTCAGTAAGTGGCACGTCTGGTGGCAGTAGTGTTACTGCTAACTCTGCAATCATTGCAGCAGGATATGCTCGTTCTAATGGTGGCACTGGTGGTTATTACCAGAGTGGATCTGGTAGTGCTGGACAAGGTGGAGTGGTCTATGTGTTACGTTATTAATTTTGATAAAATTAAAATAATTAATTTTTTTGTTCCTCATATGAAAGGGTATAAATAATGGCAACTTTTGCAGTAATTGAAAATGACGTTGTTACTAATACACTTGTTGCTGCATCTTTGACTATTGCTGAGACAATTACTGGTAAAACCTGTGTAGAATACACAGACGAACCAGCAGAACCTGGTGGTAAATATGTAGGTGGAGTCTTTATCCAACGTAAACCTTATCCTAGTTGGATAAGTCACAACGTATCTTATTGGAAGGCTCCAGTTGATTTACCAACTTTTGACCCAGAAAACCCAAAAAACTATGTTTGGGATGAGTCTGTTACAAATTGGGTAGAATCTCCTATAGTATAGATTACTAAAAAGGGGGAGCGTAATAAATACTAAGTCTAAAGAAAAAGTAGTTATTGGTTGGTGTGATAACGGTTTAGTAGATGGAACATTTGCTGCAGGATTAATCCAGGTAATACTTAATGCTAAAAATAACGGTATTAATATATTTGCTGCAATGAATGTTCAAGGCAATCAAATTGGTAAACAAAGACAGATATTATTTGATAATTGGGCAGATTCTACCGATATAGATTGGCTTTTGTGGATAGATTCAGATGTTTCATTATCTATAGATATAGTAAAAAAGTTATGGGATACAGCAGATAAAGATCTTAGACCTATAGTAAGTGGAATTTATTTTATTTCTAAGAGTACAGGTGACGTACTTATGCAACCTTTTCCAGCCATATTTAAAAACATTGACGAACACACCTTACAATACATACACCCTTTACCTGAAAATCAAGTAATAGAAGTTGATTCTGCAGGAATGGGGTTAGTACTTATGCATAGATCTATTGTGTCAAAATTAAGAACAAAATTTCCAAATCAATCAGTCTTTGCTGAAAAACCTGGTATTGGTAAAGACTTTGTTGGTGAAGACATTGCTTTTTTTAGAAAAGTAAAAGAGGCTGGAATACCAATACACGCTCATACTGGAGCCATAGCAAAACACATAAAACGGTTTCCATTAGATATGAATTATTATGTATCTTACTGGAATTCTTTAAAACCAGAATAATTAAGGCTGTAACTAATCGTACTTACCCTCACAATTAACCTATGCGTGGTTCTAAAGTCCAAGGACGATTTAAGATTGACTATGAAAACCTTTCTATTAATGAAGGCATAGTTGATGATCTTCGTGATCCTGTAGGCACAAAAGTTGACTGGTGGGTTTGGGATCAGGCGTATCTAGATGCAAATCCAACTGAAGTCTACGATGATATTTACGATACATCTAGTCAAGTAACTGGCAAGGGCCGTCGCTGGAAAGAACCTTTTGATATGCCAGTAATTATGGCGCAACAACTTCGTGGTACTAACATAATGAATGAACGAGGTTTTTACGTAGTAGATACTTTGCGCCTCGTAATTTCTGTTGCAGATATAAATCGTCTACTTCCAGCAATGGTAGGAGACCCAAGTACGCATATCAAGGACCGTGTTGTATTCCAGAATGAAGTATTTGTACCTACTCGTGTACTTCCTCGTGGACGTTATAAAGATAACTATGCAGTTGTTACAATTGATTGCAACTTAGTAAATGCAGAAGAACTTGTCAACGATCCTCAGTTTCAAGCCTACGCCAACTAGGAATACATATGGGAAATTTTGAAGAAAAATTAAACCCTTCGCTCTTTGAGTTTGATGATGTAGAATTAGAGGACTTCGACGAAGACCTGTTCGACGAAGACCTAGAAGAAGAGGACGACGATGGCAGCGAAGAAATCTAAGGGCAAGGTAGAGAAGGTAATGAAGGAGTACAAAGAAGGCAAACTTCATAGCGGATCTAAAAAGGGCCCAGTAGTTAAATCAAAGAAGCAAGCGGTTGCTATTGCAATGAGTGAATCAGGAATGTCTAAGAAGAGTAAGAAGAAGTAATGAAAGCACATCACTCAAAAATTGGAGCACGGGCTGGTAAATCGCCCCAGAAAAATATTCAAACTGGTCTTACCGAGAGTAAGTATGAGTCTGGTGGGGCAAAATTAAAAAAGAAAAAGGGCTCAATAATAAGGAGACCTAAAGCCAAAATCCGTTATCCACACAAGAAGTCGGTGGCCTAATGGCAGATAAAAAACCAGAGAAGCCAGTAACTCTTGGTATTAAAACTCCTGGAAAAAAGGCAAAAGTTACTCATAAAGTTTCCAAAAATAAAAAGGGCGACGTAGTTGTAGAACACACCAATACCAATCAAGGTAAGTGGGACAAGATTAACCTTACAAAAAAGGGTGGATCCACTACTGTAAAGCAGGGTGTCAAGGCTGTAAAGAGTTGGCACAAAAACAATCCTCATAGAAGTCAAGGACGATAATGGCAAAGACCGCAGCGTGGCAACGCAAAGAAGGTAAAAATCCAGAGGGTGGATTAAATGCAAAAGGTCGTGCATCATACAAGCGTGAAACTGGCGGAACATTAAAACCTCCAGTGTCTTCAAAAGAAGCCAAGAAGTCTCCTAAGAAAGCAGCACGTCGTAAATCATTTTGTGCAAGAATGGGCGGTATGCCTGGAGCAATGGAAAAGAACGGTAAGCCAACTCGTAAGGCACTAGCATTAAGAAAATGGGATTGCTGATGGCAAAATCAGATCCATGTTGGACAGGTTATACTCAGGTAGGAATGAAGATGAAGAACGGAAGAAAAGTTCCAAACTGCGTTCCTGAAAAAGGTGTTCCAAAATCAAAAAAACAAACTAAGCAGAAAGCGAGCAAGTAATGTGTAAATCATGTGGCGGGTGTAAGTGCAAATGCTCTGCTTGTACAGGAAAGAAAGGTAAATAATTATGTGCGTTGGATGCGGATGTTCTAAAGCAAAATGTAAAGGCAAGGCTTGTAAGTGCAAATGCAAGAAGTGTAAGTAACCATGTGTGCTACCTGTGGCTGTGGTCAACCAAAGAATAAGCATGGCATGAAGACTCTTGCTGCTGCTAATAAGAAGTTTGACAAGAAGAAGTCCCCTAAGAAGAAAAAGGATAAAAAGTGAAGAAATCATTAACCCCTAAGCAGAAGAAGATTGCTGGTGCTGCAAAGCCTGCTGACAAAATTACTGGCGCAGATTTTAAAGCGCTTAAGAAAAAGAAAAAAAAAGTAATTTAATGGCAAAGGTGTCAGATAAGAAGCAGGATGCAAAGGTCATGAAAGGTATGACTGCAGCAGAAAAGAAGAAGTTTGCCAAGGCTGATAAGGCTATGGATAAGAAGAAGCCATCTCGAACAGAAGATGAAAAGTTAGATAAGGCTTTAGCCAAAAAGATTAAAAAGAACTAGAGAGTTAGGCCCCGAAAGGGGCCTTTCTTCTTTATCATTGCTATATCAGAACACCGCTGCGGTGCCTGACTACAGTTCCCACTGGTTGCGATAAAGGGGTCTATATGGCATGGAAGCCTTGGTACATGGAAGTTGCTGAGATGAACAATCAGCATGAACGTGAAGAGTTTATAAAGGGTGTGTTTGGATTCCGCCCTAAAGAAAAACGTCCCGCTATCGCATCGCTTATTGCAGGTACAGCCGTAGCCTATTTGGCTGGTGCTGCTTACGTTGGAACAAAAGCGAAAGCGAAAGCGAAGAAAAAGAAGTGAC
>Ga0209400_1000887_pt1 | contig 25620 bp, 12 predicted proteins | sample M_130807_EF_Meta_FD_187313 | JGI IMG/M metagenome (GOLD analysis project Ga0209400, IMG submission 187313) | Freshwater microbial communities from Lake Montjoie, Canada to study carbon cycling - M_130807_EF_MetaG (SPAdes) (version 2) | ecosystem: Environmental > Aquatic > Freshwater > Lake... | reverse complement strand
TTTATTTTGGAAAGTGCGGCGGCTGTTAGTCCTGCTACAGCACCGACAGTAGCACCACGTCCGATAGCGGTACTGGCTTTCTGCCCTTGTAACAAACGATCAGCAATGTTTAGTATGCCTACAGCAACACCTGTACCTGTACCAACAGCTAATGCACCTGCTCCAACACCACCCGCTACAGCCACACCTAATGCGGCTGCGGCTGAACCTGCAATGGCCAACAAGAATTTATGTAGATTAGGATTGTTCTTAGCAAACTCACCGTACTTGGCCAATTTTGCAGCCAACTCGGGATTTTTCTTAGCAACAGATGATTTAATTTCTTCCCACTTTTGATCAAATGCTTGAACTGGGCCACTGTTCTGTAGCATACCTCCAAACTTATTAAACCATACATCACTAATTTTATTGCCAGCACCTTTGATTGCATCACCTGCTTTGCCTAACATACTGCGGCCAGCACCTGTTTCTATGCTTTTAAATAATTGTTGTATCTGATCGGGTTGTAGAGCTACCTCACACAATGTCGGGTGTATTTCTTTTTCCCATGTACGAAAATAAATATCACCTTGACCAATACTTTCAAACACACTGATTCTAGGTGAGTTTTCGATAGCATCTAATTTTGATATTAAGGTTTGAAGACTCATTGGTATTTCTAATAATTTACTATTTAGTAGCGAACTGCGTTCGCTTGCCTCTTCGCTAGTCGCTCGAAGCATATGGTCTTCTTCGAAGAGAACTGAAAAGGTTTTACGTATTATCCAGATTCATTGGTCACACTTCGCCCACACAGGGCGAAGATTGTTGAACATTATCCGAGTTCTTATGTTCACTTAGTGCTAGGGCATTACAGAGGCGGTCATCCGGTACCTCGAGCCCCGTCTTCGATATGACGGCAGCATAACAATATACACTAACATACTGGTATGCCTAGGGTTTTTCTCCCTTCTTTTGGCCTTTTCTCTTACTTCAAACAACCAAATCGCGGCGAGTTTGCGATCTTCGTCCTGTAAAGGATAGTGGTTGAGCACTCTCAGCGGCGAGAGATTTCCGTCCCTGAGACACCGATGTCCAGGTTTAGGGCACTTGAAGTTGGCCAGTGCAAGCCTTAGTTACCGCGTGTTGTGCCTATTTTTTCAGTATATGGGAGCCATGGATACGGCAGTTTATGATGCCGTTGTAGTATTCGTCTGATTCTAATACTTTCAGTTCAAACTGTGTTCTTGCCTCGATGTAACTGGTTTCTGCCTTAGATTTACAGTAATGTAGTATTTGCCTTGTGAAATTTTCTTTGCCTAATTTTTCTATATCTGCCTGTAGATTGGGGCTGCTGCCCCAATACTCTTGCCAGTCACTGTCTATTTTACTTCTGATTCGTTTCTTCTTCTTAGTGCCGTTTTTTAATTTTACTGTTTTATATGTAGTTCTACTGAACTTGGCCAATTTTTTACCAACATATTTCCTGCCTGAGAGAAGATTAGTTATGATATAAACATAACCAATACAATCCTCAGGTAATTGATCAACGACCGTACCTTGGTAGGTCCAGGTCATTGATTATTTTTTAACGGCTTTTACTGGTGCGGCTTTTGCAGCTTCTTTCTCTGCCTTGCGAGCATTTTTCTCGGCAGTGATTTCGTTGCGTCGAGCTTTGACTAGCTTGCTCATTTCGGCCAATGCTTTGCGAGCACGAGTACCTGCGGCTGCATTGCCACCGGTGAATTTACCGTCTTCGGTTAAAAATTCTTCATATGCTGCTGTCAGTTGTTCTAATGTTGATGCCATTTTTTGTTCCTTTTGATTTTCCTCTAGGCATTACCCTAGGTTTGGCATTGGCTCTGATTTCTCTAAGCCTTGCTCTTTCTTCTTTGGTATTTTCTCTATTTTCTTTGTAGGCTTCCATATTGGCTTTTTTCATTTCCTTACAAAGATTATACATAAATTCCAAACTAACTCTAATCTGTTTTCCTGAATCTAATCCCTTAGTCTGTATAAACTGATAATGATAGTTATGCAAATTTAAACTGTACTCGACATATTTTGAGTACAGCTCTTTATAGGCTTCTAATTTCTCAGTTGACATAGTCTATACTATTGGAGTAATTGGTGAAACCATTTTGTTTAACCACCCGTAGCACGTTATTTACACGGCCGATCAGTTCATCCTTGTGAGAAATGAGATAGATATTTTTATTTCTTTCTCTGGCCATTTTCTTCAGCACAGCTAATGCACTTTCTACACCTGCTGAATCCATGCCTGCATCCACTAACTCATCAATGAACAGCAGATTGATACTTTGATACAGTCCTTCCCATACATCACGGAAGGCAAAACTCATACTGAGAATCAATCTATTGCGTTCCCCGCGTGACAAATTGTCAAAATCAAGGTCCTGTCCTAGCTGAGTAATCTCTACAGTGAGATCATTTTGAAACACCACCGTATGAGGCAGTCCCAGTTTATCAATATAATAACTTAATCGCTTGTTGAGATAGCTTAAATTTTGATCGATAATCTTCTTGCGAATAAAACTGTCTTTGTTGGTCAGCAGTTTATGTAGGAATTCTTGATGATCTCGCAAGCGAATAAGGCTGTTAATGGTGTCCCAGGATATTTCTTGTATTGCTGTTTTCTTTAGTTCTTGAATTTGTTCATCGTAGGGATTGATATCCTCTAACTTGTCAGACAGAGATTTGATCAATTGTTCTAAATTGTTCTTATGACCTAGTGCTTCTGCTTCGGTATCATAAAAAGGTTCGGGCCTGCGACCTTGTTCTCCTAGATCAGACAACTCCTGTAGTACATTGTCATAGTTTGTTTGACATTTATCGAGATATGTGACTGCATCTTCGAGGTGTTTGGTAACAGTCTCAGTCATTTCTCCATGTTTATGATCATGAATATGCTGTTCGCAAGCTGGACATTTTTTGTCAACAAGGGTTTCTAGCTCTCGACGATACCTATTGACTGCCTTTTCTGCCTGCCCTACTGCTGCTTCATAGGTGCTGCGTTGTTTTCCTAGGTCTCTAATCTTGTTTGAGTTTTCTAACCAAGTCTTAAGGGCACCGTGTAATGCTATTTCTGCTGCAATATCAACTGCTTCAAGTTTAATAATAGCGGTGCCTAATCTTTGAACTTCTTCTTCTTGCTTTTTATTCCATGCTGAACTTTTTAATCCCAGACTGTCAATACTTTTCTGAACGTTCTCATTGGCAGATTTAATGGCCTCGATACGAAATTGTTCGGAACTGATCAGGTCTTTGGTTTCTTTAACACGAGTTTTCAGTAGTTCAGCCTTTTCGCTCAGTAAGGTAATGCCCAAAAGCTGTTCGATAACTTCGCGTTGATCAGCAGCCTTCATGGCCAAGAAGGGCTCTGTATAGGTATTTAGAGCCACTAGATGTTTGAACATGGTATGACTCATGCCCAACATCTGTTCAATAGACTTTTGCGTTTCTCTACTGTCGCCCTGGCTTTCGTCCTCACCCTGATTGTCTGCTGTAATTTCTTTATTATCTACATACAGTTTAAGCACGTTAGGTTTTCGCCCGCGTTCAATGCGATAGTTAAGCCCTTCTTTTTCAAATTCTACAGTGACCAACATGTTTTTACCGTTGATCTTATTGATCAAGTTTTCTTTACGAATGTTGGTCAGTGCTTGTCCATATAGGGCATAACTGAGTGCGTTGATGATGGTGGTCTTACCGGTCCCATTTCGCGAACCAGTGTCGTCGCCTCCTAGATCTAGGTTGCTGCCTAGTACCAGTGTAAGTGCTTCTTGATCAAAACTCACCGCCTGGGTCTGATTACCTACGCTGAGGAAGTTTTTTACTGTGAGATTTTTAATGCGAAATGTCATAGATCGTTGTAGATATCCATTAGAATCTTTTTGTCAAACTGATCGCTTTCGATATTGATCAGTTGTTCGCTGACAATAGCATCGATACTTTCAAATTTGGTGTCGGGGTTGTCTTCGTAGGTGCTTTCTAAATTGCTTTTGTCCTGTATGAGACTGATTTCTCTGATGTCGTAGTCATTGATAAATGTATCTTTGATGTAGTTAGCTTCTTCAAAACTGATGTCAATGTCTAGATTGACACGCAGATACATTTTACTCAGCATGATCTCATCCTTGCGATCGATTAATTCGCTGAGTTTGATAGTTCTAAACTTGGGAGCATCGGGCCAAGACTTGTATTCTGGCTGTCCGCCCCACTCCATCATCATCATACCACGCTCATCATCCCAGCTATCTGAGAAGTTATGCGGAAAGGCATTGCCGATGTATACAACATTTTGATTGGTTTGTCGTTTGTGGAAGTGGCCGCTGAACACATATTCAGGTCCAACAAAGTCTTCTGCTCGCAATTCACCGTGGTCTGGCATTTGCACCATGGCATTCATAAAGAATTTAGGCAGTTCAAAGTGTCCAAACACATAACGGCTTTTGATATTCCTCATGGTTTTCCATTCATCACCGACTAGCCAAGGCACTAGAGTAACGTTATCTAGTGTGGTAACACCTTCGACTACGGTTACCCCGGGGATGTGCCTGCCAAATATGCTGCTATGAATGTCTCGTTTGTCTTTATAGAATAGGTCGTGATTGCCTGGAAACCAAAAAAACTGTTCAAAGGCAGCACCTAGTTTCTCTAGACACCTGATACTGGTGTCTAGAGTATATAAATTCATGCTGTTTCGATTGTGACTCCAGTCGCCTAAGAAGATGGCTGTTTCACAACCAGCCTCCTTTGCTTCTGCAATAAACCAATCTATAAAATCTTCACAGTCTTGAAGATGTACAACGCTATTAGATTTAGCACCGACATGAAGATCTGTCATGCAGGCAACTTTTTTAAACAGTGACATAAAAATTCTCCTCTATCAGTATAACAGGAAGAATTTTAAAAGTCAAACGTTTTCCTCTTCGTCATCAGCCAATTCGCTTTTGGGCATACGAGCATTTTTATAGATGCTGGCCTGTCGGGCAGTCTCTTCGGCATACTCGTGTGCGTGTTGTCTGGTGCTGCTGGGAGTTAATCCGTGTTCGACCAGCATGTCATCTCGAATATTTTGATTTTTCTTTTCAATATTTAAAATTCGTGTAAATGAATTAGTAACCGCTGCGGTGTAGTAGGCAAATGGATTTTCGCTTTTGCTTTCATCAAACTGTAGACCAATTTGACTTAACTGTAGTATGGCCTGACCTCGCATTTCCTCAATGTAGGTATAACCACGCCAATTGCTTCGTTGGGCATACCGTTCGCTAAGTTTAATGAACATTTTGCCTAGTTCTTCTGTGATACGTCCTTGTTCTTTGTTAAAACGTCCTGTGTCCATAGGGCCACGCCAGTGACTTTTTCCTACACAGACTAATTCTCCGGTATCATCAAATTTCCAATGCTGAAATGGAGGAAAATTGACCTTTTCGTGACTGTCTGAAGTGCTTTTTGTAGTTTTCTTACGTCCCGGGGATAAAGGTATGTGCTCAAAAGTCATTACTCTAAAAATAATATCTGTAGTTTTAATAGTAGCAACATCTGGAATCAGTTCGGCCAGTTTTACTTTTTTATCTCCCGAGGCCCTGGCAGCATTAAATTCTTGCAGTCCTATTCTTTTTGCCCTGTTTACTTTGGCATCTTCGACTATACTATTGGTAATTTTTTTAAGTTCTGACACAATAATGTCGTGCTGGCTGTACTCTTTGTTGGTAAAACTGGAAAATGTACATTTGCTTCTGTGTATTTCTGTGAGTAAATCGCGATTGTTGAGGTATTTTACCTTTCTTGTTGTGGTTATGGGTGTGGTCATTGTTATAGTTTTTCCTTACCTATTATTATAACATCTGTAATGTTAGAGGTCAAAGGCTTTAAAATGGCACTATATTTATGTGGTAAATATTATATAAGGAAAATAAAAATGCCCACCGCAGCAGAAACACAACAGAGTATCGATTCTTTAACAGCTAGGAACAAGGCCATATACCCGGACGTTGTTGCAAAAAAAAATGATGCAGCGGAAGCATATGAGGCATTGGAATTTGCAAAGAGTGGTCCCAGTAGAGGCGGAGGTGGAACATTCTTTCTAAATGGACAAAAATTTAATAACAAAGCAGATTACATATCTGCTCTTCAACAAGATTATAATGTTAAACAAGAAGCATTTGTAACTGTAGCCAAGGAATATAATGGCAATCTCAATGAAATAAAAACCCTACAGGCAGAATTAGAAGCTCCGCCTCAGGCTCAAACTTCTCCGGTTCAGGATTCTAATGCAGCAGTTACACAAACTGCGTCAGAGCCAGACCCGGCACCTCCTTCGTCAGAAGAAGCCGAAGCCAATGTTGCGTCTCGATCAGTAGCTGATGTTGCTGCTACTACTAACCCGTCACAGTCTGAATTAGATTCAGCAGCTAAAATTGAAGCAGCAGGTATTGTAGATCTTTCTGGGCAAGTTGTTGACGAGCGTGCTGAAAATCTTCTCAAAGATGCAGAAACTTTTGTAGATGAATCTATGGCTAGAGCAAAGGCAGCTGGATTGTCTGCCGGAGCCGAAAAAATTGCCCCTCCTCCTACTAGTATTACTGTCGTTACTCGTCAGGGTAGCAAAATGGGGAAAGATCTCAGAGTTAAACTGCGTGTGCCTCCTAAATATCTAGAGCCCGACAGCATGACCGCACCCTTGATATCATTTGGTGGTATAATTTTTCCTTACACTCCTACAATCAGCTATGAAGCTAAAGCTGATTATGGAGCCAGTAATCCTATGCACAGCAACTTTCCTATCAATTTTTACCAGCGTAGCAGCACAAGTCTTATCACCATTAGTGGAAAATTCTCAGTTCAAAATACCAGAGATGCTAGAATCTATCTGGCCACAATACATTTGTTAAGAGCACTGATCAGAATGAGATCTGGAGGAGCTAACAATGGGGATTCGGACAGTGGTGCACCTCCTCCTGTGTGTAGGCTAGATGGATATGGTGCTATGATGTTGGAAAATGTACCAGTAGCTATTACCAGTTATCGAGCTGAATTTCCTGATTCAGTTGATTACTTTACCATAGCAACGCCATGGATCGGTAATGACATTGAAAAGACCAGTGTCCCAACTCTGTCTACTATTGCTATTACCTGTTTACCTATGTACAGCAGAGAAGAAATGCAGAAATTTTCTGTTACTGGGTATCTTAATGGAGCATTTAAAGGGAAAGGATTTATCTAATGTCTGATTACAATTCGTTTAGTCCTTATTATAAAACTCCTCTAGTTAATGGTTATCTTGATGTTATGACCTTTAGGGATATTCCTATTCAAAATGATGATATTTTATTTGAAATAGTTTCCACTTACGAATTTCGTCCTGATTTATTGGCCTATGATCTTTATCAAGAAACTAGATTATGGTGGGTGTTTGCTATGCGTAATAAGGACATTCTCAAAGATCCCGTATATGATATGACAGCAGGAACAAAAATCTATCTTCCTAAATTATCTGTAATTAAAAGAGTGTTGGGAGTATAACACATGCCTGGAAATCCTGTCGTAGAAAGAAAAACCAGTGACCCTGAAAGTACTAAAACAACTAACGAGCCAAAAAAAGATGCCGATCTAAAACAGACTTATGAAACATCGGGCAAGCAAAATGTATTAAACAAATACAGATCATATACTTACAATTTTACATTGTCTGCACTTAGTACAGATCAGGCCAATGATCCTAAAAAATATAGGGACAGTGAGCTAAGTTTAGTTATACTGAAGTCTGGAGGCAAAGGTGCCTCTATAATGTCGGGCACCGGTCCAACTGAACAAGATCTACGACTGTCTCAACGTAATGATGATGCTGATCCTCGAGATCGCAAAGTACAAAGTGCTGCTCAAAACAATGTTGACGTATCTAATAATAATATCAGTATGATTCAAGGATTTAATGAACGAAGTCCTGGTCGATTTGACATGTTTATTGATCACGTTGAAATAGAAACTGTTATGGCGTTCACCGCAGAAGGTGGGACTACTCAACCATTGAATATTAAATTTGATGTCATTGAACCTTACAGCATCAATGGATTTATAGAAGCCCTACATACCGCAGCTATCGCGGCCGGATATCCTAGTTATGCTACCGCTAGTTTTTTATTAAAAATGGATTTTGTAGGATATCCTGATGATGTTAATTTGCCTGAACCTGAGATTGTTAAAAATTCCAGCAGATATTTTGTTTTTACTTTTACAGGAATGACTGTTGAAGTTACTGAGCGTGGTACAAAGTACGCCTGCACAGCTATTCCATTTGCTGACAAAGCCTTTGGGCAAGCTGGGATATTAAAAAAGCCAATAAAGATGACAGGTGAAGATGTAGGATCTATATTGACCAGTCTAATGACTGGCCTTACTGAGCAACAAAAACATTCAGATGACAAATCTAAGCAGTCGACTACTAATAACACCCAGTATGACAAATATTTTATAAAATTTAAAAAGTTAGGACCTGATAAAAAATGGACAGATGCCCCGGATGGAGAAATACCTAAGAGTAAATTAATTGAGATCGGTAAGGATAATGCCCTTTACAAGATGGTAGATCCGGGTGATACTAACAAACCCAATGCCTATCAAGCTGATAAAGCCAGTCAGCCTAGTCCTGACAAGCAGGCCAAATCCCCGGAAAGCATCAAATATAATCCTAAAGAAACTGTGGTTCAGTTTCCTGAAGGAGCCAATATACATGAAATCATTTCGGCGGTAATTCGAGACAGCCAATATGCTAGAAATATCATTAAGAATATGGGAACTAAGCCAGGAACCCCCGATGACTATGGAATGGTAGAATATTTCAGTATCAGAATAGAAATGGAAAACCAAAAAGAAGTTAATCCTGATACCAAAAAGCCTTATCAAAATATCACTTACGTAGTTAGTCCCTTTAAGATTCATTATACAGCTATTCCTAATTACGAATCTCAAAAGATAGACGAGAAAAAACTAAAGAAAACGACCAACAGAGAATATGATTATATCTACACAGGAAAAAATGTAGATGTTTTACAGTTTAGATTGAATTTTAATAATTTGTATTTTGAAGCTGTTCCTACAGCTATGGGAAATAAAGAAACTCCTGGAACTAAAACAGCCGCAGCTCCTGGAAACAGCCCAGAAATTAAATCTAAGAGCGAGGCAAAAAAAGAAGGAGAATCAACCACTCCGGTTCCTGAGCCTGCCAAAAAGACAGATTATACAGCTACGTCTGTACGACCACCTAGTGGATACAATGCTGGCCAGCCGTTAAATGATCCCTATAGTGTTATGGCTAGGAGCATGCACGAAAAAATTATCAACAGTGTCAGCTTGTTAACGGGTGAATTAGAAATTATAGGAGATCCATTTTATCTAGTCACAGGCGGAGTAGGCAATTATAACCCAGAAGTTGATGATAAAGGAGTTACTAAAGACGGTGAGGCTGCACACAATTATGGACAAGTTCTAATAACAATAAATTTTAGAAATCCCATAGACATTAAACCTGATGGAATGATGTATTTTGATGCAAATCGAGTGCCTTTTAGCGGAGTCTATATGGTACAGACTGTTCGCAGTACATTTAAAGACGGGATTTTCAAACAGTTGTTGAATGTGATTCGAATACCTGGTCAGATTATCGATCAAGATCTACAGCCTAGCGATCCTAAAGATGCAATGATACTAGAATCAAATCCGCTGGACTTAGTAGTAGAAGATACTACCTTTGCGGTACCTAGGGGCGAGAGACTGGATGCTTCTAGTGTGCAAGAGCAGTTTGGTAGAGGAATACCTATACCTGGCCTGCCTGGCTCGCCGGTAAATGCTGTATCAGCAATAGGTGGGCTAGGCGGAAATTACAAATCATTACTAAGTCAATCTTTAGGATCTTTTCCTTCTGCAGGTTCATTATTGGCCAAGTCTGCACAGATAGGACTGCCTTTGCCCAACGATGTCGCAACCAATATTAGGCTAAGTTCATCTGGATTGGCCGATCTCAGTCAATATTCTTTGGCCAATGCGGCCAAGGTTGTATCAACTGTGAAAAATTTACCAGGTGGGCTAGGTTTGGACAATGCTAAAACACTGGCTGGAAATCTTTCTTTGAATGCGTTAGATAAAGCATTGAATACCTTTAACAAAGGATCTGGTATAGGGCAAGGTGCAACATCTCTAATAACATCAGCAGCTGACCTAGCTCTTACAGGAGGTACCCTAAGTTTATTAAGTGGCGGTCCTATGGCCAGTGTAGCCGGCTCTGTCATGGGCAAAGTGGTAGGGCTCAGCGGTGGCAAAATAGGCGGAATAGTGGGAGATGCTTCTAACAAAGTAGGTGCGTTGTTGGGATCAGCAGCTGATCCTTCAGCCTTGGCTGCTAAGGTAGGGCTTGACCCCAGTAAGTTGTCCGGCCTAGGTGGAAAATTACAAAGTAAACTTTTAGGGTCAATAGGCAAATTTAAAACATTACCAGAAAATGTCAATCTAACTCAGGCAGCAGATAATGGGCTGGTAGTAGATTATATTCCTCCTGATAAATTGGCCAATATTCCGCCTACTCCTCCATATGCAACAGCATTGCCTCCTTATGTTGATTCTGCTTACCTTAGTGAAGTTGTCAGCAAAGGAGGGACTAAGGCATTGGCCAACCTCTATGGAGTCAGCAGTGTTGAAAAAATCTCTTCTAACATATTGCCTAAGGAGTTGGCAAATACCGCATTGAGCAGTATTCCAGCAGGTCAGTTTAATCCTTTATCTAAGCTGCGGTCAGTTGGCAATTTAACCGATATTAAATCTTTTGCAGGTAAAGTGCTTGGAGCCAATTCGCAGTTGTCTTCATTGACCGGCCTTCCTTTTATTAAAGATCAAAATATAGTAGGGTCTGTTGCAGCAAAATTCGGAAGTGCTACATTAGGGCAGAGCCCTTTGACTAAATTAGTTAATAATATAGGAAACCCTAATGCTCCCCCCTATACAGGTAGTGATGCTGCCATTAGATCAAAATTAGGGATGCCTCCACTTCCTGGTAAAGGAACTGGTTAAGAGGAACTAATATGGCCTACGAAGAAAGACGACGATCACCTCCTCCGTCAGCTGGACCTTTTTTAGCTGAGGTTACCAGCCACCTTGATCCAATTTACATGGGTAGACTAGAAGTTGCTCTAATTAAAAACATGCCCAGCAGGGTTAAAGAACAGTCTGAAACTTATATTGCTAGTTATTGCAGCCCGTTTATGGGATCTACTTCAATTAGATTTGAGGGAAACAACAGTAGCGATTTTAATGATGTACAAAAAAGTTACGGATTTTGGGCTATACCTCCCGACATAGGCAACACCGTTATGGTGATGTTTATTGACGGTGACGCTAATCAATGTTATTGGTTTGGCTGTGTACAAGAGCCATTTCAAAATCATATGATTCCTGGCATTGCTGCCAGTAGAAGTGTTGAAGTTACAGATGAACAGCGTAGAAAGTATGGTACAGATCTGCTGCCTGTGGCCGAGGTTCATAAATCGTCTGTCAAGGAAGGAGTAAGTCTATCAGGAAAGGCTAAGCCAGTACATCCCTTTGCTGAAAGGTTGTTACAACAAGGGCTATTAAATGATACCGTTAGGGGAGTGACCTCCAGCAGTGCCAGAAGAGAAGTTCCTAGCGGAGTTTTTGGTATATCAACTCCGGGTCCGTTAGATACCAGTCCTGGATCAAAACGAGGAAATATTGGTTATGGAAAAGGTACCGAGGCTCCGGTCAGTAGATTAGGCGGAAGTACCTTCGTCATGGATGATGGTGATGTTAACGGCCAAAATGAATTGGTTAGAATTAGGACCAGAACAGGCCATCAGATACTCATGCATAATAGTCAGGATCTGATTTACATTGCCAACAGTAGAGGAACCGCGTGGATTGAAATGACCAGTAATGGCAAGATAGATATCTTTGCTCACGATTCTGTCAGTATTCACAGTGAACATGATTTTAATTTTCGTGCAGACAGAGATATAAATCTCGAAGCAGGTAGAAATATTCATATCAGTGCTAATAAAAACATGGAGACCAATGTTACTGGTTTCTATCACTTAACGGTTGATGCTAATAGTAAAATTTCAGTTAGAGGAACACAGGATTACAGTGTTAGTGAAACAGCAAAATTCACCGTAGGTGGAAATTATGAAACGTTGCTAGGCAAAAACTTTATAGTCAGTGCCGACGGCGGAATTGATCTAGGTGGAGAAAGTCATGTTAAGATAGGTAGTGCGGCTGCATTGAATTTAGGAGCCAATGGCAATGTTCTAGTATCGGGCTCTAGAATAGATCTAAATGGCCCTGCAGCCGCTGCACCTGCAACGGCTAGTCAGGCAGAAACTCCTCCAGATTTGCCTTTGTTTACTTTACCTAACAGAAAGATTTCTGCAGGATGGAGTGGTAGTAATTTTTATAAAGCTACTGATATCAAGAGCATAATGCAACGTGTTCCTACACACGAACCATGGCCTCAACATGAAAATATCAATCCTCAACAGTTTAGTCCTCAAGCCACAGACATTACTATGTCTGATAGATCTAAAGCAGGAGTGGCACCAAATCCTGCTAGTGCAGCAGGTGGGGCACCAAACCCCCAAGAAACTGCTAATCCTCCAGCAGTAGCCGCAGGCACTTGCACTCCTGAATTTGCCAAAGAAATCAATGCTCGTGCAGCACAAACCGGTATTGCGGCCCTAAAGAAAGCTTCGGCTGAGATGGGCTTGACAACTCCCTATGCAGTTGCATCATTGTTAGGTGTTGCAGGCGGTGAAAGTCATTGGGAAATAGTTGAGGAAAAATTTGGTTATAGTGCGGCTAGATTATTAGAAGTGTTCCCTAGTGTGTTTAAAGGCGATCAGGCTCTGGCACAACAATATGCTGGCAACCCTAATAACAGTTTGCCAGAATTCTTGTACGGATATCAAACGGCCAAGGGCAAAGGATTAGGAAATACAGAACCTGGCGACGGTGGTAAATTTATTGGTAGAGGCTACATAGGCCTAACTGGTCGTGCAAATTATACCAATTTCAGCAAATGGATGTATGAAGCAGGTAAATTACCTACTCCTACAGCCCTAGTAGATAATCCCAAGTTGATCAATGATCCAAAAGTTGCAGCAGAAGTCAGTGTTTTATACTTTTTAAAATTAGTAAAGACACCTCAAACAGATCCTGGTTATTTTGAAGCCGCTTATAGAAGGGTTGGCTTTTGCACCAAAGATATTTACACTCGGAAAAAAGGCTACTACGAGTGCTTCCTTGCACAATTACAAGGTGCTGCTGTCAGCAGCGGGTCTGGCGGAATAGTAGTTGATGGTAGTGGAAACCCAGTTAAAACTGGCTCAGCCAAGTAATAAATATTGTCATGCCGTATAAAAATTTAGAAATAACTACCTCTAATTACAACAATCAACATACTGTAGCTAGGAATCACATTTATAAAGGTTTCAGCACAGTTGATCCCACTAACTATGGCGGAAAACTTTTTGATTTTGACCTGATCAAACAAGATATAATCAATCATTTCAACACCAGAAAAGGCGAGCGTGTAATGAATCCTACATTTGGAACCATCGTGTGGGATCTAATCATGGAGCCATTAACTGATCAAATCAAGGATCTGTTGACCAATGATATAACCACAATCTGTAATTTTGATCCTAGGGTCAGTCCTTTAGAAATAAAAATCAATGAATATGAGCAGGGATATCTAGTTGAATTAACTCTGTTGATGAAAAGTACGGACGAAACATCCACACTGAGACTGGCCTTTGATCAGGCCATAGGGCTTCGAGTTCAATAATATACTGGGTTTATTTTTGCTATAAATACTCTATAGAATAGCAACTGTAAAACAATGATCCCATCAACCACCAGCCAACTATTAATTACTGAAGATTGGAAGAAGATATACCAATCTTTTCGTAATGCTGATTTTAAAAGCTATGATTTTGAAACCCTAAGACGTACTATGATTCAATATCTTCAGGAAAATTATCCTGAAGATTTCAACGATTATATTGAAAGTAGCGAATATATTGCGTTAATTGATCTTATTGCTTATCTTGGGCAAAATTTAAGTTTTAGGATTGATCTGAATGCTAGGGAAAATTTCTTAGAAACAGCACAGCGTAGAGATAGCGTTTTAAGATTAGCACAACTTATCAGTTATAACCCATCAAGAAATGTTCCTGCACATGGATTTTTAAAAGTCACTGCTGTATCTACCACTGACACAGTGTTAGATTCTAACGGAACTAATCTAGCAGACACTACTATCCTTTGGAACGACTCCACTAATCCGGACTGGTATCAGCAGTTCATCAATATCATGAACTCGGCAATGACTACCTATTTTGGAAAATCATCTGCTAAGAAAACCATTGACGGAATTACCACTGAGCAATATAGAGTAAACAGTGTAAATCAAGATGTGTCTATTTTTAATTTTGCCAAGACGATCAATGGCAGCAACATGTCGTTTGAGATTGTACCTTGTACATTTTCAGGCAAAGACTACATTTATGAAGAAGCCCCTGTTCCTGGTAATACTTTTAGTTTTCTCTACAAAGATGATCTTCAAGGTGCAGGCAGTGCTAATACCGGGTTTTTCACACATTTTAGACAGGGAACATTAACTGTTTCAAATTTCAGTGTCACTAATCCTGTCCCTAACGAAATCATTGGAGTCAATACCCCAGACATTAATAATACAGATGTATGGTTATGGCAATTAAACAAGCAAGGCAATTATGATACTTTGTGGACACAGATTCCTTCATTAGTTGGCAATAACATTATCTATAACAGTCTTAATAAAAGCATAAGATCTGTATATTCAGTAAGTTCGAGGGCTAACGATCAAATTGATTTAAATTTTGCAGATGGAGTTTTCGGTGATTTACCTAAAGGCGAATTTAGATTATTTTATAGGCAGAGTAACGGATTAACCTACATTATCAAACCTGATCAGTTAAGCGGCGTTGTTATATCTATTCCCTATGCCAATGCTTCTGGACAAACTCATACTTTACAAATGACATTGAGTTTGCAGTATTCAATCAGTAACAGTGCTGGTACTGAATCAAATGCTGCTATACAAAACAAAGCACCCCAGACTTATTATACTCAAAATAGAATGATCACCGGAGAGGACTATAATATAGCACCTTTAAATGCTGGGTCTGATATTTTAAAAGTTAAAAGTGTAAATCGAGTGTCTAGTGGCATCAGCAAATATTTTGATCTCAGTGATGTTACTGGCAAATACAGTAAAACAAATATTTTTGCCACAGATGGTATTCTTTATAAAGATGCCAGTGAGAATATATTTGAATTTGATTTTACCAGCAGAAATCAAGTATTGGCAGTAATTAAAAATTCAATTGCTCCAATAGTTAATAGTACAGGACTTCGCTCATTTTATTTTGAAAATTACATTAGACCTGAGTTAACTAGTTTAGCATTAACATGGAAGGAAGTTAATAAAACTCCTGGTCAAAGCAGAGGTTATTTTTATAATGCCAATGGTACTTTTGCAGTTGGACCTATATATACTGACACTAATCTTCGTTATGCAACTCCGGGTGCTTTAATTAAATTTACTGCTCCTGCAGGCAAGTATTTTGATAGCAAAAATAATATTAAAACTTTACCAGCTTCTGGCTTACCTGGGTCAGGATCTTTGTTTATTTGGGCTCCGGTTAGTCAAGTAATTAATAATGGAGCAGGATTATTGGACGACGGAACCGGTCCTGTTATCCTTGGTACTAGGGTTCCTAGTGATGCTATTGCTACAGAAATTTTATGCAGATATGTTGATCTTTTAGGTTATCCTATCGAGACTGAAATTGCCAACATATGCATGACCTATAAAAATTTCGGACTGACTATAGACACAGAAACAAGAGAATGGATCATTATTACCAACACTAATTTAAACACTGTTGATAATTTTGGGTTGGCATATCAAAATAATCTTGAAGATCAAGGTTTAGATACCAGTTGGTTAGTGTCATTTACGTGGACTGGCAAGTATTACAAAGTTAGATCTAGAATATTAAATTATATTTTTGAAAGCGAACAAGAAACAGCTTTTTATGTTGACAAGACTTCTGTAAATTATGACTTTACCAGCAACACTGTGATTAAAGACAAGATCGACATATTGTCTATTAACACAGTTCCTTCGGCAATATCTACGGCTACGGCCACTATTGGTAGTGATCATAATTGGCAAATTGACGGAGTGATTGTTGAGTCTGATGGATATGTTGATCCTAAACGAGTTACAGTCAGTTTTTACGATTATAATAATTCGGGAAGGATCACTAATCCTAATTCTTTTGATGAAGTAGTCGGCAGTGAATATGTCTATTTCAAAAAAACATCCGATGGTTTAAATTACTCTTTAACTAGAGATGATATTGTGCCTTTGCTCAATGAACAAAGTGTGACTAGTGAATTGAAAATTGATAATCAGTTGTTTTATTTCTACGATAGTTCTTTAGATGTGGTCAAATATTGGGCCACAGCTACAGCCAGTTTGATCTATACTGATCAGTATATAGGCAAAAGTGGCAGATCCGATCTCAAGTTCCATTATGTGCATAACAGTGGAGATCAAAGAAGAATTGATCCCAGCAAATCTAATATTATTGACATCTATGTGTTAACCACAGGATACGATACCAGTTATAGAAGTTGGTTAATTGGTAATACAGAAACAGAGCCGTTGGCACCGACTAGTCAGAGTCTAGAACAAAATTACAGTGAATTTTTAAACAATATCAAAGCCATTAGTGACGAAATTGTTTATCATCCTGTGAAATATAAGGTTCTATTTGGAGAAAAATCATCTGCATCTTTACAAGGTACATTTAAGGCAGTTAGAAATGCTAATAAAATTACCAATGACAATAATTTAAAAACTAGAATATTAACGGCTATTAGTGAGTTTTTTGCTTTAGAAAATTGGGAGTTTGGCCAAACATTTTATTTCAGTGAATTGTCTACATACGTTATGAATAATCTAACCCCAGATATTACCAATTTTGTGTTAGTTCCTAAAACAGACACAGGGTTTGGCAGCCTGTATGAAGTCAGTTGTTTGTCTAATGAACTATTGGTCAGTGGAGCCGGTATTGCTGATATAGAAATTATTGATGCGGTTACAGCCTCGCAATTGAAAGCACCTTCAACTATTATTACTACAACTTAACATGGCTGAACAAAATAAAAAATCAGTAAATTTTTTACCGGCATACGTCAGATCGGATAAAAATTCAAAATTTTTGTCCAGCACAATCGATCAGTTGATACAATCACCCCAGTTAGAAAGAATAGACGGGTTTATTGGATCTAAGATAGCTCCTAATTTTGATCCATCTGTTGACAATTATATTACATCTGCTTCTCCTCTAAGAAATGCCTATCAATTAGAGCCGGCAGTGGTATTTCGAGACTCTGTATCTAACATTACAGATGTGGTCAGCTTCGATGATTTAATTAATGAAATTTCAGTACAGGGCGGTAATGCTGACAATTTAGATAGGGTTTTTAGGACAAAATTTTATTCTTATGATCCCTTAATTAACTGGGACAAGTTGGTCAATTACGATCAATACTACTGGTTACCTAATGGCCCAGATAGCATAAGCATAACAACCAGCACTAATATTATAGGGCGGTCTACATATACCATGCCTAACGGCTATGCCTTAAGCAATGGTATGAAGGTTACGTTTACTAATTCAGTTACCTCGGGTACTACTAGTATTTCATCAGGCACCGAGTACATGGTTGAAGGTGTGGGCAATTCTATTAGACTAATAGATATCAACCTATTAGAAGTTAACGGATCTTTAGCTACGATCTATAACGAAACTTTTGATAATTCGTCATTTGATCAATATGGTTTTGATTCAGATGAAAGGGTAGCTTTAATTCCAGAGTATATCACAATTAATAGAGCCAGTAGAGATCTAAATGCTTGGTCTAGATATAATAGATGGGTTCATCGAGATGTAATTAATACAACATCCATAATAAATGATATTGATCCAGTCTATCAATTCAATTACAAAGCCAAACGACCTATTGTAGAATTTAAAGCAGATATCCAGTTATATAAATTTGGTAAAAATGGAATTCAAAATATAGATCTTATTGACAATTCTACAACAGATATAGATACAATAGCAGGTGCTCTTGGCTATTATGTAGACGGAGAATTATTACAACAGGGATATAGAATTGTACTGAACAATGCTGACGATCTTACTATTAGAAATAAAATCTATGAAGTTAGATTTACTACCAGTACTTCCGCTATCTATCTGATTGAGACTATCGACTCTGGGGTTAATGATCTGGATAGTATATCTGTAAACTACGGAACTAATTATTCTGGAAAAAGTTTTTACTATTCTGCAGACGATGACAAATGGCTGTATGCTCAACAACACGAATCTTTGAATGAGTTTCCTTTGTTTGATCTTTTTAGCAGCGACGGAATAAGCTACACTAAAAATGCAAATGAAAACAATTTCAGTGGAAACAAGATATTTGGTTATGATTTAGGATCTGGTGTCGCAGACACTGTACTAGGATTTCCAGTTAAACAAGATCAAAATGCCATAGGAATTGGCAGCTATCTGTTTAAAAACTATTTCTCAACAGATTCTTTTTCTATTGTTGTAGATAAAGTTAGACAGACACAGCTGGTTTCTACAACGTTTCTTAAAATTAATGATGTTGATACTGATACATATTCTTTAACCAATGTTTGGAGATCAACAGAAGAATATCAAATTCCAATTTTAGAAACTCAGATAATAGGTCTATCAACATCTACAGTAACCGCATTATCTTTAGATGCTCCATTAACTAATACTGTTACATCTTATCTATCGTTTGTTAATTCAAAGATAACACAAACTTCTGCGACCATTACTGCAAATTCATTAGCTGTTTCTTTTGATAATGACCTAGTCGATAACGATGTTGTGTTATTAAAAATCAACACCGATCAAGTTCCTAACACCAATGGATATTATGAGCCTCCTTTAAGTTTAACTAATAATCCTCTCAACGGCCCAATAGCCAGTGTAACACTTAGCCAGCTAACTGATCATGTAGCTAGTATGGTTTATAGATTCTTTGACAGTGATTTCGTTGGAGAATTCCCTGGCTCAAACAATCTTCGAGATTTATATGATTATGCAAAATACGGAACACAATTAATCACGAATGAAAATCCTATCAGTTTTGCACATATTTTCTTAGGAAAAAAAGAACATAATGTTGTTGACTCAATTAGATCTGCAGGGGAACAGTATAATCAATTTAAATTAAATTTCCTTAGAACACTGGACACTATTACTGATCAGGTTGATATTGTGTCGATAGTGGACACACTCCTATCGGAAATTAATCAAAATAATACTGCTGGAGGATCTTTTTATAGATCTGACATGGCAGGATATGGTGCTGTAAAAACCATAAGAGAAATTACAGTTACAAATTCTTATATATCAGAATATCCTATCGGAGTTGAATTTGATCTCAGCAGTCTAAGTTTCAAATCGGTATTGATCTATGTCAATGATGTACAACTAGTTTCGGGTCAAGATTACGAATTCATATTGGCCAACGGAACAGTGAATTTTTTAACAACATTGTCTGTAGGTTCAGTTATAAAAATTCATTATTATGAAAATACCCTTGGTTGTTTTATTCCTTCTACTCCTACAAAATTAGGACTGTACCCAAAATTTGTTCCTGGGCTTGTTACTGATGATAGATATGCCAACGGTTCTCAGTTGATGATAATGGGACATGATGGCAGTCTAATAAAGGCCTACGGAGATTATAGAGATAATGTAATTCTTGAATTTGAAAAAAGAATTTTCAACAATATTAAGGTAGAATATAATCGTACACTTTATGACATGGTGTCGGTAATTCCCGGTGCTTTTAGAGAATCAGATTATACTATTAGTCAGGCTAATGATCTTTTGGTACACGACTATACCAAATGGGCATCTGTTTATAATGTAGATATTTTTACTAATGACACTTATGATGCTGGGACATATAGAACATGGAATTATAAGAATACCACTGACACACTACTAGGTAAACCTGCCTTCGGAACATGGAGAGCAGTATTTAAATATTTCTACGACACAGATCGTCCTCATACCCATCCCTGGGAAATGTTGGGTTTTACTATTAAGCCTTCTTGGTGGAATGCTAGTTATGGAGCCGGTCCCTATACATCTTTGAATACTCAAATGTGGATCGATCTAGAAAATGGATATATTGCAAATGGTGAATATCAAGGAACATGGAACAAATATAAAAGACCTGGATTAGCGAATATTATCCCTGTAAATTCTAGTGGGGCTTTGAGAGATCTTAATTCATTTTTAGTTACAAATGCAGGACCTTCAAATCAAAAAGAGGATTGGATTTTTGGAGATTATAGTCCCGCTGAAGTCGCTTGGAGAAACAGCAGTTACTGGCCGTTTGCATTGAATATTGCTGCTGTTCTTTTACGTCCTAGTGATTACAATTCTAAATTATTTGACGTCAGCAGAACTACTATTAATGCAATAGGGCAAGTTGTCTATAAAGAAGATAATCTTTATCTTGATCCTAGAAAACTGTTGATAGATGGAGTAAATGACGCACAAACCTCTGGGTTTGGAAATTTTGTAATAGAGAAAGGGCAAAAAAACTATCAAGATTATGCAACAAGATTATCACAAGATTTGACCTACTTAGATTTAAATTTATTCCATAAGTTGGGCGGATTTACCAGCAAAGAAAAGCTCCAGGTAAAGATCAATGCAGTTGATCCTCAGTCGACTAAACCAGGTGTAATTTTACCTCCTGAAGATTACAGTCTAATATTAAATGTCAGCAATCCAATAAAATCAGCAAGAATATCGGGTGTAATAGTACAAAAGGCTAATGGAAATTTTGTTCTAAAAGGTTATGACAGAAATTATCCATTCTTTAATATCTACCAACCAATTAAAAGTGCTATAGACGGTGCGGTTGTTGTTGGTGGAAAACAAGAACATTATGATCTATGGCAACCAGCTACTAGCGATGGTAATAGTGGGCTGAGTGCTATTGAGATTACCACGGCTAATACCTATTCTATTAAATTTTATAAACAAGGGCAGATTGTTCTGCACAACGGAAGATACTATAGAGTTAAAACCAGTCATAATGCACAGACTACATTTGATCCTAATTTATTTCAGCAGTTGCCAGGATTGCCCACCACCGGTGGTGCAAGAGCTCAAACATCTAGCAGATTTGAAACAGTTGTTACTAAAGTAATTTATGGGACAATGTTTAGTACAATTCAAGAAGTGTATGACGTCTTGATAGGTTACGGAGCATGGTTAGAGGACCAGGGATTTATTTTTGATCAATACAATTCCGACCTAGCTGAAATGATGGATTGGAAATTTACCGGTAAAGAATTCCTGTATTGGAGTACACAGAAATGGGCTGAGGGTAATCTAATAACATTATCGCCCTTTGCAGACTATCTAAAATATAAATTTAAAGATTCTGTTGTAGATAATCTGTTTGCTAAAAATTACGAATATAGTTTACAAAAAGCAGATGGGCAAGGTTTTCCTAAAGATAACTTCGATATCACTAGAGAAGATAGCGGATGTACAATACAGACCAAAGACACACAAGAAGGAATATTTTTTGCAGTATTAAATTCAGTGCAAAAAGAGCATGGCATGGTGTTCAATAATACTACCATATTCAATGACACTATATATGATCCCGATTCTGGTTACGGGCAAAAAAGAATACGATTATATGGATTTAGAACAAAAGGGTGGAATGGAGATTTAACCAGCCCTGGATTTGTCTATGACAATGTAGAGATAACTGAGTGGCAATCTTATAAGAGTTATATTCCTGGAAAAGTGGTAAGATATAACGGAGTTTATTACGAAGCTAATCAGCAAATTATCAGTGATGAAACCTTTGATTTTACCAAATGGGATATTTTAGCGTCAAAACCAACTCCTCAGTTTGTGCCTAACTTTGATTATAAAATCACACAGTTTGATGATTTTTACAGTTTAGACATAGATAATTTTGATTACAGTCAACAACAGTTAGCTCAGCATCTTATAGGTTATACACCTAGAAATTATTTGAATAAAATCTTTACAGATCCTATTGCTCAATATAAATTCTATCAAGGTTTTATTAGAGAAAAAGGAACTAAAAATCCACTGTCTAAGATATTAAAAGCTAGTCAAAACAGAGATCAGGGATCAATTGAAATCAACGAAGAATGGGCTATTAGGGTCGGTAATTATGGCGGCTTTGAAACCTACAATGAAATTGAGTTTCCTTTACAAGAAGGACTCTATTTAGAAAATCCCTATGTTATTGAATTTGTTGATAAGGCTCCGTCTGATCCACTAGCGTTAATACATTATACTAGTTCAACTAACTTATTAATTACACCGTCAAATTACATTGCCACTGCAACTTTTGCAACAATTGATGGAACATTTGATGACTATAATTTAGAATTGACCACGGCTGGATATGTGAGGGCAGATGATGTAACTGCTACAGCATACAATAAGAATAGCCTTTTAGATATAGCCAACAACAGCATACTGCAAAACGGTGACACGATCTGGCTAGGTTTCTTAGAAAATGGTGACTGGGACGTTTATAGATATACACATCAGCGAGCAAAAATAGCCGGAGTTTATGTAAGTAGCCCTGGTGCTGAAATCACTTTTGTTACCAATGTTCATCATAATCTACAGATAGGGGATATAGTTTCTGTAGTTCGATTTAATGCTCAAGTTGACGGTATTCACATAGTGACTGCTATTCCTGAAGTAGGACAGTTTACTGTAGCTTCGGCCCTTGCAGGAATTCTTAACGAACCTTTATTGGCTTATGGTAGTCTTTACAGATTTGAATCAGCTAGACACAGTGATTTTGCAGCACTTGCTACTGCATCAGATCTTTTTAATCTCCCAGAAAACAGCAAGGTGTGGATTGATCGAGATATTGATCAAAAATGGGCAGTTTATGAAAAAATAAAAAATTATAACACAGGTACAGTTTATGCCAGTATGCCAACGCCATTTGGTCAACACATGGGAGCTGCTATTGTTGCAGATAAAGATTCCAACACTGTGTTAGTTTCTTTGCCGGGATATAAGTCAGCGACATCAATTAATTATGGAAAAATTTCGGTTTATACTAAATTTACTAATGAAAATCTTGTTAAGAAATTTGATTATGCACTAAACACAGGCGGTAAGAATTATTGTCAACCAAACACTTCAACAGATTTTGGATATTCGTTAGCATTAGACAATGCAAAAGATTTATTTGTTGCCGGAGCTCCAATTGCCTCGGCTATTAGAGCGACAACAGTTACTAGCACGACATTGGTATTATCTACAGGTACAGGGGTTACTAGGCCTTTATACAAAGAAGGGCTAGTTAAAATAAGCAGTAGGAATGATCAAAACACTGCTGAAGTAACTTCAGCAGTGTTAGCACAGCCTTATTCGACCGCAACTAATGCTAATTCTAGATTCGGTCATTCTCTTTATGTTACCCAGGTTGCAGCATCTACGTCAACTTTATTGTTGGTTGGTGCCCCAGGTAGTAATGCATACCTTGGTACCGGAACGGTATATGCATTTAATATTGACAAATTTGGCACAACTGTCACTGTGACTAATCATCCTACAGGAACCACAGTAAACAGTACATCTACAGTATCGTTAAATCGTGGAAGTCTGTGGGGTTATTCTATTTCGGGTAGTAGCACAGGAGATACTATTGCAATCAGTGCTCCTAAGTTTTATAGTTCGGGGTCATCTGGAATTGTTCAAATATTTGATAAAAATCTATTTTGGAAACAGACCCTCTATTCACCATTTGATGTAAATGATGAATTTGGATATACTGTAGAAGTTTCATCAAGCGGAGAATTTATATTTGTTTCTTCAATTAGATCGCAATCTTATATAGGTACTATTGGTAAGGTTGCGGTCTACACCGCAAACAGCTCTGGTACCTATGTGCTGTCTCAAATATTAGGTAACCCCTTAGTAAACACCAACTTACGATTTGGGTCAGCGATATCAATTAGTCAAGACGAACAAAATTTAACCATCAGTTCGTTAGGTACTAATAGATCTAGGATTGTGAAATTTTATCAAAATACTGATAAAAAATTAGGCGAGACTACTTTTGATAATAACGAAACAAGATTTTTATCATCTGTGCCTGACTCAGGAGCAGTTTATGTCTACAATAATTTTGACAACTTCTTTATTCAGGCAGACGAGCTACTACCTGATGAAATATTAGAAGGCAGTCGATATGGTTTAGCGTTGGCATCAACAGACAATAGCATATTTGTTGGAGCCCCGTTTAATGATATTACACAAACTATACAAGATAAATCTAAAGTTTATCAATTTAAGAAAAAGGATTCTACTAAAAATTCTTGGTATAGATTGAGAAATCAAGAATCATTAGTTGATGTTAAACCGTTCCAACGAATTGCATTAGTTGATACATTCAATGAAGAAGTTCTTGATTACCTAGATATAGTAGATCCATTAAAAAACAAGATAGTTGGGACTGCAGAACAAGAATTAAAATACAAGTTGGCAGCAGATCCGGCTATATATTCTGTCGGTCTAGCAGCAACTAATAATGATACAGAAACTAATTGGCTAGATGAACACGTTGGCGAATTGTGGTGGGATTTAAGCACAGCCAAATATGTTTGGTACGAGCAAGGGAATGATGTTTTTAGAAAAAACAATTGGGGTAAATTGTTTCCTGGAGCCAGTATTGACATTTATGAATGGGTTAAATCTGACCTGTTGCCTAGCGAATGGGCGGCACAGGCAGATACTACACGTGGTCTAATTAGAGGTATAAGTGGTCAGCCAAAGTATCCTGACAATACAGTAATATCGGTCAAGCAGGTGTTTAACACTGTGACAGGGGCGTTTGAAAATGTCTATTATTTCTGGGTAAAAAATAAAGCAACAGTACCTGGATTGGTTAATAGAAGGCTAAGTTCTCTACAGGTGGCTAATTTAATTGCAGATCCGTTGGCTAATGGATTAAAATTTGTTCAAGTTCTTTCAGCTAATTCAATAGCATTTGCCAATGTACAGGCGTCTTTAGTAGGCAATAGAATTTCTGCCAACATAGCATTTGATAAAATTAATAATCAAATTCCTAGACATACCGAATGGATGCTGATGCAAGAAGGCAGTTCACATTCGATGCCTACTGAATTATTAGACAAAAAGTTGATAGACAGCTTGTTAGGTAGGGACTTATATGGACGATCTGTTCCGGCACCTGAATTGACATTTAGAAATAGATACGGATTGGGCATAAGACCACAACAAACTCTGTTTAAAGATAGAATTGAAGCATTAAGAAACTTGGTAGATTTTTCTAATTATGTTTTAAAAAATAACCTTGAATCAATTGTGCTTGGATTAAGTGGAGGAA